>Ga0315287_10000741_pt1 | contig 29042 bp, 22 predicted proteins | sample YL17G11_0_MG_FD_205037 | JGI IMG/M metagenome (GOLD analysis project Ga0315287, IMG submission 205037) | Sediment microbial communities from Yellowstone Lake, YNP, Wyoming, USA - YL17G11_0 | ecosystem: Environmental > Aquatic > Freshwater > Lake > Sediment | place: USA: Wyoming | collected...
ATGAAGAGCACCGCGACGTCCACTTCCTGGCGTCCTTTGAGGTGCGCGGCGGCTTCCTCGAGCAGTCGCTCGTTTGGCGTACGCACGCAGACGAGTGTCCTCGGGCGGTAGGCCGGCGCCAGGTCGATCGCCTCGGCGAGCGTCAGGATCTCGGCAGCGGCCGCGGATTCGGCGGCGATCCGCTCGGCTTCCTGGATCGAGACGGACGCGGCACCCCGCGGTCGCCAGATGCCGCGCCGGTAGGTGAGGCCCGCGACCATCATGGTCGCCGTGAGCGAGCCGCCGAAGATCGTCGCGGCCGGCTTCGCGACCAGGTTCGTCGCAAACGCGACGAGCACCATCACGGTGGTCGCGACGCCGAGTGCGAAGAGCAGGCCGCGCTGGCCCTCGGCCATGCGCACGCGGTCGAGGGAGATCGACGAGATCGCGAACGCCCCGAGCAGACCGAAGGCGTACAGCTCACCGAGCGTTGCGATGTTGCCACCCGTCATGCCGAGAACGGCGATCGGCATCACGACCGCGAGGACGATCGCGAGCGTGGGTGTGCCGAATCGCGGCGAGCGCTTCAGCAGTGCGTCCGGCAGGAAGCCGCCGTCCGCGAGCGCACCGTAGATGTGATACGCGCCCACCAGCGCGGTGTTCGCGGCGAAGAGCAGCAGCGCGGACGCGGTGATCACGACCAACCCGCGCAGCCACGGGCCGCCCATCGCGAAGGCCAATTCCGATTGCAGCGCGTCGGGGTTCAGGCCGCGCGGGTCGACCACGTTGGTCGAGAATGCCGTCAGCATCGGCGACGTCGCGAGCACCGCCACCACGACGAGTCCCATCGCGATGCCGGCGGTGCGCCGTCGCGGTGTCGCCATCGCGGGCGAAATCTGGGCGAGTGACTCGAGCCCGCTGAACGCGAGCCACGCGCCGGAGAAGCCGACCACCGCATCGCGCAACGGGAGCTGGCCAGCGGCGGCGAGCTGCCCGCCGATCTGCCGCCAGTGCTCCGGGCTGGCGTTCCACGAAGAGAAGCCCACCAGTGCGATCAACACCGCGAATGCCGCGGTCCCGATCGCCGCGCTGACCGCGGCCGACTCGCGGATCCCGATCCAGTTGAGGATGCCGAGCAGGATCAACCCGACTACGGCGAGCATCGGCACCGCGTGTTCCAGCGAGGGGAACATCGTCGCGAGATAGGCGAAGCCCGACACCGCGGAGATCGCGGCCGTCAGGAAGTAGTCGACCAGGATCAACATGCCGCCGAGCGCGCCGATGCGCGGCCCGAAGGCGTCGGTCGCGACCGAGACGACGCCGCCACCGTTCGAGTAGCGCGCCGAGATGTCGGCGTACTTTTCGGCGAGGAAGATGAACACGACCGAGGTGGCGAGCACGAAGCTGGCGGCGCTGGTGCCGACCTGGCGGAACAGGATGCCAGGGACGTAGTAGACGCTGGTCCCGATGTCGGCGTAGACGATCGCCCAGCACAGCAGCGGGCCGAGCAGGCCGATGTGCACGGCGCCGCGTCGCTTCGACGCGCCTGCCTTTGCCTTCGCTTTCCTCATGGCCCCCCCGGACGGCGGCGCAACATAGCGCCGGGCACGGGATCGGAACCGCGCGGACCGGCGAATTGGCTTCTGGTCTTCTAGTGGTAGTCGTGCGAGTCGGGCAGCGCGGTCAAGGGCTCCTGCGAATCCGCTTGAGTCAGCCCGAGCGCGATGAGTCGTTTCACGCGCACATGGAGTACGCCATCCACGTTCTGGAGCGGCCCCGCGATTTCGACCAGCGGGGAGATATGGAGCGGGACGCGAAAGCGCCGGAACTGCTGCGGCGTGAGCACCGCGTTCGAGGTGCCGGTCTCGTCTTCGAGGGTCAGGAAGCAGATGCCGTTCGCGGAGCCGGGCCGCTGGCGCACGATCACGTGTCCCGCGGTGCGCACCCAGCGACCGTTCGGGACGTCGCGTAGCTCGCTCGCGGAGAGTACGCCGCGCTGCGCGAGCCGACGGCGCAGGTGCGCCATCACGTGCGGGCCGGTCGAAATTCCGCTCGTGCGATAGTCGGCGAGGGTTTCCTCGAGCGCGCTCATCTCGGGCAGCGGAGAAGTGGCGGATGGAGGAGACGTGCCCGCGAAGAGCGAGCGCGGATCGCGTTCGAGCGCAGCGACCTGCCAGAGTGCGGCGCGACGCGACGAAGCGTCGGGATCGATCGACGCGAGCGCGCCGAGTTCGGCGAGCGTCAACAGCTCTGCGCGCGAAAGCGCGGCGCGCTTGCCGAGATCGGCGACATGGGCGAATGGCTTTTCGCTGCGCGCCGCTTCGATGTGCTGCGCACTTTCAGCGCGGAGGCCGTGAACAAAGCGCAAGCCGAGGCGAACGGCGAGGCCCCGCTCTTCTTCTTCGAGATCGCATAGCCATTTCGATTTCACGATGTCGATCGGGCGAACGTCGACGTCGTGGCGTTGGGCGTCTTTGATGAGGCTTGCAGGGGAGTAGAAGCCCATCGGCCACGCGTTGAGGAGTCCTGCCAGGAACGCGGCGGGGTGGTGGCACTTCAAGTAGGAAGAGGCGTAGGCGATCAGGGCAAAACTGGCGGCGTGGGATTCAGGGAAGCCGTAGAGGGCGAAGCTGGTGATGCCGCGGACGATGTCGTCCTGGGCGGTGCCGGTGATGTCGCGTTCGCTCATGCCGCGTCGCAGTTTGGCTTCGATCGCCTGCATGCGTTGCGGGGAGCGTTTGAAGCCCATCGCGCGGCGCAGTTCTTCGGCTTCGCCGCCCGTGAAGCCGGCTGCGGTCATCGCGAGGCGCAGCAGTTGTTCCTGAAAGAGTGGGACGCCGAGCGTACGACGCAGAATCGGTTCGAGCGACGGGTGCGGGTACTCGACGGGTTCGCGGCCGGCGCGGCGGTTCAAATAGGGGTGGACCATCTTGCCGACGATCGGACCGGGGCGGATGATCGCGACTTCGACGACGAGGTCGTAGAAGTTCTTCGGCTTCATGCGCGGCAGCGTCGCCATCTGCGCACGGCTCTCGATCTGGAAGGTGCCCATGGTGTCGGCGCGCTGGATCATCGCGTACGTGGCGGGATCGTCGGCGGGAAGCTTCGCGAGATCGATTGCGATGCCTTCGTGTTCGCGCGCGAGGCGGATGGTGTGTTCGAGCGCGTTCAGCATGCCGAGACCGAGCAGGTCGATCTTGATGATGCCGAGGTCGGCGCAGTCGTCCTTGTCCCACTGCACGACGCGGCGACCGGGCATCGACGCCGGCTCGATCGGCACCACTTCGTCGAGGCGTCCTGCTGCGATCACGATGCCGCCCGAGTGTTGGCCGAGATGGCGCGGCAAGCCGCGCACGCGATCGACGAGGCCGAGCAGGCGGCGGATGCGCGGCGCGTCGGGATCGACACCGCCCTGATGCAGCAGCGCGGCGGTTTCGTCGGCGCTTTCGCGGTGTTCGAGCGTGGTGAGCACCTTCGCGAGTTTGTCGATCGCATCGGGCGCGATGCCGAGCACCTTGCCCATCTCACGCACGGCGAGTCGCGTGCGGTAGGTGATGACGTTGGCGGTCATCGCGGCGCCGCGTGTGCCGTAGCGGTGGAAGACGTACTGGATGACCGATTCGCGCTGGTCGCCGGACGGGAGATCGATGTCGATGTCAGGCCATTCGCCGCGTTCTTCGGAGAGGAAGCGTTCGAAGAGCAGCTCCATGCCGACCGGGTCGACGGCGGTGATGCCGAGCGCGTAGCAGACGGCGCTGTTGGCGGCCGAGCCGCGGCCCTGTGCGAGCATGCGACGCTCACGGGCGTAGCGCGCGATGTCCCAGACGATCAGGAAGTAGCCGGCGAGGTCGAGTTTCTCGATCACGCGCAGCTCGTGTTCGATCTGCTGGCGCGCGCGTTCGGGGAGCGGATGGCCGTAGCGGGAGCGCGCGCCGCCTTGCGTGAGGCGTCGCAGTAGCGACGCCTGCGACTCGCCGTCCGATGTCGGGAAGGTGGGGAAGCGATAGCCGAGATCGCCCATCCGGAAGGCGCAGCGCGCAGCGATCTGGCGCGTCGCCATGAGCCACGCGGGGCGATCGGCGAAGCGGTGCGTCCATTCCGCGGGTGCGAGCAGATGGCGCTCGGCGTTCGGGGCGAGGCGACGGCCCGCGGTGTCGAGTGTCACGCGGTGGCGCAGGCAGGTGAGGGCGTCGAAGAGCGGGCGATCGGATCGGCGCGCGTGGCGCACGTCGCCCGTCGCGACGATCGGGACGCGATGTGCTTCGGCGACCGCCGCCGCCCAGCGCGCATCGCCTTCGGCGCGCCGGTCGAGATGACGCGAAATGTCCACCCACACCCGCTCCGGCCCGAACACGCCGCGGGTCCGATCGAGCGCCGCGGCGGAGAGCGACCCGTCGCCACGCACCAGCGCGACGAGATCGCCCGCGTGCTCCTCGATTTCTTCCCAGCTCGCCGAGGCTTCCTTCTTGCCGCCCCGCTCGTGGGCCACGGTCAGCAGCCGCGAGAGCTTTTGATAGCCGCGCTGCGACTCGACCAGCAGCAGCAGCTCGGGGCCGTCTTCCACCGCGATGCTGGCTCCCACGATCGCCTCGATGCCCGCTGCCTTCGCCGCCTGGTGGAAGCGCGGGATCCCGTAGAGGCCACCGCGGTCGGCGAGTGCGACGGCGGCATAACCCAGCTCGGCGGCGCGCTCGGCGAGATCCTCGGGGTTGCTGGCACCTTCGAGGAAGGAAAAAGCGCTCGCGCAGCGCAGCTCGACGACATCCGGGAGGCGGGACACGCGTCATTTTCGCCTTATTTTCGCTTTTAGTCAACGACCCCCTCCGAATGCGCGGCCCCTCCCTAAGATGCGGGGATGGGGTCGATCGTCGTCGTGGGGGGAGGCGTCGCGGGGTTGACCTGCGCGTGGCGGCTCCGCCGGGCTGGGCACGAAGTCGTGGTGTTCGAGCGCGAAGCCGTCGCGGGTGGGCGCATGCGCAGCGAGCGCATCGCGACACCGCGGGGCGATTTCGTCGTCGATCGCGGCGCGCAGTTCGTCGCGAGCGGCTATCGCAACCTGCAGCGCGTCGTCGATGCGCTCGGGCTGCGGTCGCGGCTGCACCCCGTTGCGAAGACCAGCAACGCGGTCCTGCGTGACGGCAAGCTACACCCGGGCGACTACGGCTCGCTCGCGCTGTTTGCACGCTCGCGACTGCTCTCGAGCAGCGCGAAGTTGCGCCTTCCGCGGCTGCTGCTGGAGCTCGCCCGGCATCGTCGCAGCCTGGATCCGTATCGCCCCGAGCGCGCCGCGGCGATCGACCGCGAGGACCTGGCGCGCGGGCTCACGCGCATCGTCGGCGAAGAGGCTGCGGAGTATCTGTTCGTACCGGCGTTCTCGTCGACCTTCGACGCCGATCCCGAGGACCTGTCGAGCGCGTTCGCGCTGCTCTCTGCGCGCTTCGTGCTGTCGGGGTTTCGCTTGCAGGCCTTCGACGGCGGCATCGGGCTGCTGACGCAGACGCTCGCGGAGCAGGTGCCGGTGCGCACTGGCTGCGAAGTGACCGCAATCGAGACCCGCGCGGACGGTGCGCGCATCACGATCCGCTCTCGCGGTCCTGGCGGAAGCGGCGACCGCGAGGACCGCGTGTTCGCCGACGCAGTCGTCGTCGCGCTGCCGGGGTCACGGGTCGGGGGCGTCGTCGCGTCGCTCACGCCCGAGGAGAAATCGTTCTTCGCGCGCGTCCGCTACGTACGGGGGATGGTTTGCTTCCTGATGACCGAGCGTGCGCCGGAGACGCTGCCGTGGTACGGCGTCGCCTTTCCGCGTCGCGAAGAGATCGGCCTCTACGGCATCGCGGTCGATCACCACAAGCCGCGCGTAGCGCCGGCGGGCGCAGGACTGCTGAACGCCGCGCTCACCGCGAGCGTGGCCGAGCGCCTGCAGGGCGCGCCCGACACTGCCGTCGTCGAGCACGTCGTCGAGGCGCTGGCGCGCACGCCGATCGGCCGCCTCGATCCGATCGCGACGGCGGTGCATCGGTGGGATCCCATGCTGCCGCTCTTCTACGCCGGCTATCTGCCGCAGCTCGCCGCGTTCCACGCGCGCCGCGAGCGCTCGCCGCGACTCGCCTTTGCGGGCGACTACCTGATCGGCCCCTACACCGAGATGGCGCTGACCAGCGGCATGCGCGCGGCGACCGGAATCGCGCGTGCCGTGGCGGGTTGATCTCCCGGCGCTGTCGCGATCTGGTCAGGTTCCACGCCGGACTTGCCGATGACGCTTGCCGCGCGTTGCGCAGGGGGGAGACGTGCAACTGCTCGCGCTACCGGGCTTCCTGGCCTTCTTCTTCGTCTCGCTCTGGGTGGGCGTGCGACTGCTCGCGCAGTGGGGGCGCACGCGTCAGCTGCCGGAGCTGCTGCTCGGTCTCGGCGTGCTCGGGATCGGACCCGCTGGCTTCGGTCTGATCCTGCTGGCCGCAGCGGCCGGCGCCAACGACCCGCAGGCTCCGTCGCTGCTCGCGGGACTCGCCGCCATCGCCGTCGGTGGGGGGGCGGCCGCGAAGGCGATCTTCAATTGGAGGATCTACCACCCGCGCTCGCGGTTCGCGGCGGTGATCTCGCTGGGCTCGATCGCCGGACTCGCGATCGCGATCATCGGCGACGCGCGGAGCACCGGCTTCGCACCGTCGGCCTGGATGCAGCCGGGCTGGATCCTGGTACGCCAGGGCATTCAGATCGCGATCCTGCTCTGGGGCGCGGGCGAAGCGCTGCGCTGGTGGCTTCAGATGCGGCGCCGGCTCCGACTCGGCATTGCCGACCCACTCGTCGCGAATCGCTTCCTGCTCTGGGCGATCGGCGCGGGCATGGCCGGCGGTGGATCGCTGATCGGGATGATGGTCGGTCTCGCCTACGGCCAGCCGATGAACGAGCTGCCGCTGCTGACGTTGGTGCTGTCACTCTTCGGCTTGGTATCGGCGATCTCTCTTTGGCTCGCCTTCGCAGCGCCCGAGTGGTGGAAGCTCTGGGTGCGGAATCAGGCTCCGAACGTCTCGACGTGATCGCCCGCGATCTTCCCGCAGAGCACCGCCAGCGACTCGGCTTCGGCCACCATCTTCTCCAGCAGCACGAGGCCGCGATCCCAGAAACCGGGGTCGCCGATGTCGAGGCCCGTGTGCGCGACCACCTCGCGCGGCGACTGCGCGCCGCCCGCCTCGAGCATCGCGAGATAGCGCGGCACGAACGCGGCGCCTTCTTCGTCGTAGCGCTGCACCAGCGCCAGCACGAGCAGCTCGCCGAAGGCGTACGCGTAGCAGTAGAACGGGCTGTGCACGAAGTGCGGGATGTAGAGCCACCACCAGGCGTAGTCGTCGCGCAGCCGCACCGCGTCGCCGAACATCGGGCGATTCGCCTCCATCCACAGATCGTTCACGCGCGTGATTGGCAGCTCTCCCTCGGCGCGCCGCGCCGCGTGCAGCGTCTCCTCGAAGCGCGTCATCACCACCTGGCGGAACACCGTCGCGAACGCGTCCTCGAGCTTGCCGCAGAGCAGACCGAGCCGGACGGCGGGATCGGGCTCGTCGCGCAGCAGCCGCCGGAAGGTCAGCATCTCGCCGAACACGCTGGCGGTCTCCGCGGTGGTGAGCGGCGTGTCCATTTCGAAGAGGCCGCGCGGGCGCGACAGATACTGGTGCACGCCATGGCCGAGTTCGTGGGCGAGCGTCATCACGTCGCGCAGCGTTCCGGTGTAGTTCATCAGTACGTACGGGTGCGCGCTCGGAATCGTCGACGCGGAGAACGCGCCGCCGCGCTTGCCCGCGCGCAGTTCAGCGTCGATCCAGCGGCGCGCGAAGAAGTGCCCGGCGATCTCGCCCATGCGCGGCGAGAAGTCGCCGTACGCTGCGAGCACGAGGTCGCGGGCGGCGTCGAACGAGCGCTGGCCTTCCGCGGTGAGCACCGGCGCGTAGCGATCGTAGTCTTCGAGCTCGGCGAGACCGAGCAGCTTCGCCTTCAAGCGGTAGTAGCGTGCGACCAGCGCTCCGCGCCGCTCGCACGCGGTCATCAGCGCCTGCACCGTCTTGGCGTCGATCTCGTTGGCGAGATTGCGCTCGTCGATCGGTGCCGCGAAGCGACGCAGCCGATCGCGCGTGGCCTTGTCCTGCACCAGCGTGTTGAAGATGAAGGCCAACAGGCGTGCGTTCTGGCGTAGCCCGGACGTCAACGAATCGGCGGCGCGCCGACGCAGATCGCGGTCCGGCTCATAGAGCAGCGAGAGAACTTCCTCTTCGCTCTTTTCTTCCGATTTCCCGTCGGCGGTTTCCAGCTGGAAGCGCATCGAGCCGAGCGTCTCGTCGAAGAGGCGCGAGAACGCGCGCGGTCCCGTGTTGGCGGTCTCCTCGAGCAGCCGCTCCTCCGGTTCGGAGAGCACGTGGGGGCGCTGCTTCCGCATCTGTTCGAGCAGATGGCGGCGGCGCGCCAGCGCGGGCGCGGCGAGCAGCGCGGCGACGCGCGCGTCGCCCGTCGCGACCCACTCCAGCTCGAAGAAGATCACCGCGTTGCGGATCTCGGTGCTGCGCTCCTGGACGCGCTGGAGCAGCGCACCGTGCCGCGGCGCAGCGGTGTCCGCCGCGAACAGCAACTGCGCGAACGCAGCGGCCCGATACGCCGGCTCCTCGAACGCTTCGAGCTGGTCGATCGCCAAAGCGAGCGCCGCCGCATCGAGTTCCGCAACGCGACCGCGGTATCGCTCCGCAAAACGCTGCGCGGCTTCGAGTGCATGGGCGAGATCGGCTTCGAGCTGGGGGTCATCCGCGCTGGCGTAGAGATCGGCGAGATCCCAGGTGACGCCGGCCGCCGGTCCGTTGTTGCTCGTCGCTTGCGGGGCCGTTTCGGGTGCTGCTTCGCTCATGGAGCGCACGATAACGGACTCCGTAGCCTGCGCCGCGATGCCGAACGAGCCGTACGAACCCCCGCTCGACGCAAGCGGATTGCGCTGCTGCGCGCTGCGCGGATTGCCGTGGGACGTCGCGCGCGCTGAACCGCTGCGTTGGTACTACGATGCGGTCATGTCCTTCCCCCGCATCATCCTGCACGCCGACATGGACGCGTTCTACGCGTCCGTGGAGCAGCGCGATCAGCCGGAGCTGCGTGGCAAGCCGGTGATCGTCGGCGGCACCGGTCCACGCGGGGTCGTGTCGGCCGCGAGCTACGAGGCGCGCGTGTTCGGCGTGCACTCGGCGATGCCGGGCTTCGAGGCGCGGCGGCTGTGTCCCGACGGGATCTTCTTGTCCGGTGACATGCGCAACTATGCGGCGGTATCGCGCCAGGTCTTCGCGCTCTTCGCGCGCTTCTCGCCGCTGGTCGAGCCGATCTCGCTCGACGAGGCGTTTCTCGATCTCAGTGGGACCGAGCGGCTGCTCGGCGTGCCGCGCGTCGCCGGTGAGGCGTTGCGGCGCGCGGTGCGCGAGGAACTCGATCTCGCCGTCTCGGTCGGAATCGCGCCGACCAAGATGGTCGCGAAGATCGCCAGTGACGAGGCGAAACCAGACGGACTCTGCGAGGTGTTGCCTGAGGGCGTACGCGACTTCCTCGATCCGCTCCCGGTGGGCCGGCTCTGGGGTGTGGGACCCGTTGCCGAGGCACGCCTGCACGCAGCGGGCATCCGGACCATCGGCGCGCTCGCGCGCGGCGATGCGGAGTCGCTGCGCAAGCTCGTCGGCGAATCGCTCGGGGCGCACGTCTTCGCGCTGGCGCGCGGGCAGGACGCGCGCGACGTGGTCCCCGATCGCGACGCCGTCTCGTACAGCGAGGAGAACACCTTCGACACCGACCTCGCGGATCGCGCGCGGATCGGCGCGGTGGTGCTGGGTCATGCGGAGTCGGTCGCGCGACGACTGCGACGCGACGGACTCGCGGCGCGCACTGTGGTGCTCAAGGTGAAGCTCGGTGCGCGCCGCAAGCCCGGGGCTTCAGAGGGCTGGCGCGGGGGCGCGCGCGGCTATCCGGTGCTGACGCGCCGAGCGACCTTCGCCGAGCCGACCGACGACGGTGTGGCGCTCGGTCGCGAAGCGCGCCGGCTGCTCGGCCGGATGCCGCCGGAGCCGATCCGCCTGGTCGGTGTGGGCGCGACCAATCTCGTCGACGTCACCGCCGCCCAGCTTGGGCTCTTCGAAGCGCCGCGCGAACGACAGCGCAGCGTGAAGCTGAATCGCGCGCTCGACGAACTCGCGTTGCGCTTCGGTTCACGCGCGGTGGTGCGGGCCGGGCAGGAAGAGGCGACGCGCGCCGGGCTCTCGCTTCAGCGCAAGCGCGGCGAACTCGACGACGAGGCGCCTGCGTCGAAGCGGTAGACGCGCATGGGCGGCACGTTGCGCACTTCGAGCTCGACGCGCGACGGCTTCGCAAACACTTCGCGCGCCAGCACGGCGACCTTGTCGCGCACCTGGTAGGCGACGAAGCAGCCGGTCGGTGCGAGGCTGTCGCGAATCGCGCGCAGGATTCCGAGTCCGACTTCGCGCGGCATCGTCGAGAACGGAATGCCCGAGATCACGGCGTCCGGCGCGGGCAGGCCGTGTGCAGTGAGCGCTTCGGCGAGATCGGTCGCGCTGCCGCAATGAACGATCAGGCGCGGATCGGCGATGCGCTGGCTCACGCTCTCGGCGAGGCGCGGATTGATCTCGATGCTGAGCAGCTTCGCGTCGGGACGCATCGAGCGCAGCAGCGCTTGCGTCGTGCCGCCCGTGCCCGGTCCCAACTCGACCACGACGCTCGCTTTGTCGAGCCGCGCACAACGCGTGACGCGTCGTTCGAGGAAGCGCGAACTCGGGATGATCGAGCCGACTTCCATCGGCCGCTCGAGGAACGAGCGGAAGAAGAGTACCGGCGCGTCCTTGGAGATTCTTGTTTTTCGGACCGGAGACGGACGAGGGTTTGCGCTGGGCATGGGTCCGCGTGTAGCGCGCGTGGATGGCGCTGGTCAAGAGTTGGGTTGAACGGATGTCATCTGGGGGACAATGGGCCCAGCGGAAGTCGGAGCGGCGTGGGTCGGGCGCGCGTCGGAGAAGACGCTGCGCGCCTTCAGTCGTAGACGGCGTCGATGTGCCAGGCGTCGCGCAATCGGTCGTGGCGCAGCCGCACGACGAGGCCGTCGTTGGTGGCGACGTCGAAGCAGTCGAACGCAAAGCGTTCCTCTTCGGACCACCAACCGCCGGTGTGACGCCAGGGACCGGCGCAGTGGAGCACGTCGCCGTTCGCGACGGCGCTGCGCAGCGTGGTGGGGCGACCCGCATCGAGTCTCACGTGGGCGGGCATTGGCGGCCGGAGCGCGCGCAGAACCAGGGTCGGTGCTTGGAGCGCGCTGGGGGCGTGGCGAGGGAATGAGTCCGGATCGAAAGGTCCCATCGCAAAGGCGCCGGGGTGGTGGTCGTCGGGGATGCGCGGGGCACCGACGCGGCCGGGGCCGCACAACACCTCGAGTTCGGCGAGCAGATTGTCGAGCGTGGCGGGAGCGGGTCCGGCGGGGCGGAACAGGTCGAGTTGGTCGCGGCGTGCGGGGCTCCCCTCGGTGGCGACGCTGACGCTGTCGACGGGTGCGCGCGGCGGGTCGCGTTCGAGCGCGAGTCGCAGCCGGCGCAGCCAGACGCGCGCATCGGTGGTCGGCGCGGCGAGTCGCAGCCGCAGGGCGTGGCGACTGGAATCCGCGAGCACGAACTCGAGTTCGAGATCGGCGCAGGCGAGATGGCGCAGCGCGAGTCGCGTGAACAGCCGCGAGAGCACGCCGCCGACCACGAAGAGCAGCGCTTCGAGTTGATCGAGCGGCGCTTCGGCGGAGACGGCTTCTTCGAGACGCAGCCCGTGCGGGGCAGGGATCGGCGCTTCGCGCTGCGCGCCGCGCAGCACCGCGAGCGCGGTGGCGAGGCTGGCGCCGAGGCGCGTCGCGACGACGGCGGGCGACAGCGCGAAGAGCGCTCCGAGGCGGTAGATGCCGAAGCGCGTGAGCGTCTCGGCGAGCGCGTCGCTCGCCGCGAGCAGATCGACGGGCAGCGGCGCGAGGAACGACGCCTCCTCGCCGGGACCCACCACGCAGGTGGCGCCGATGCTGGGCTGCGCCGCGAGGCTGCGCGCGGCGAGCAGCGCGAGCGCCCGCGACGTCGCAACGGTGGCGACGGCGGGGAGTCCCTGCGTGCGCGCTCGGTCGACCAGCGCGCTCGCGAGCGCCGCTTCGCTCGCGAACAGATGGCCGAGACCGGACGCATCCAGGTGGACAGCGGCCTCGCAGGCACGCGCACCGCTGCCCGGCGCGACCCGCTCGGCGCGCGGCGACGCGGAGAGCGCGACGTCGAAGAGCGCGTCGCGGGCGGCGCGCTCGAGCGCGGGATGGGAAACGCGCAGCACGAGCGTGTGGCACACCGCGCGTGCGTGGGCGAGTGTCGCGCCCGGATGCACGCCGGCACGCGCTGCTGCGGGTGACACCGAGAGCACCGTCGCGCGTGGTCCCGGCTCCGAGACGACCGCGAGCGGTGATTCCGCGAGTTCGGGGTGCGCGCGAATCTGCGCCGCGGCCGGCAGGGCCGGGACGAGCACGCACGCGACGCGCGCGGGACCGCGTTGCGGTTGGTGTTTCATGCGGCGTGCCGCTGCGTTTCCGCCGCGCTGCGCGCACACGGCCGGTGCGCTGCCGATCGTGAGCGGCTCGATTCAGTTGCGGATACGCTGCGCCGAAACGGAGCGTAATGTCCGCACGCACGCATTCTGTACTTGTGCTCGCAGTGGTGGCGCTCTTTGCCGGGGCGGCGAGCGCGACGCCGCACGCGCCCGCGCAGGATCCGCCCACCATCTCGCAGACCTCCGCCCTGCCCGAAGCGTCGCGGCATTTCGCCGCGTCGGCGGCCGGGGAGCAGGTCGAGTGGACGCTCCACAAGAGTTCCGACGGCGTCCATCCGAACGCCGACGAACAATGCCTTCTCTGGCTGATGAACCGCGCGCGCCAGGACCCGGCGGCGGAGGGCGTCTTTCTCGCCAACGTCGACGACGCCGACGTGCAGTCCGCGCTCGGCTGGTTCCATGTGAGCATCAACGCGTTGCTGCAGGAGTTCGCGGCAATCGCGGCGAAGCCGCCGGCCGCCTTCGATGCGCGGCTCTACGCGGCGGCTCGCGACCACTCGCTGTATCTGATCGCGAACGACACACAGAACCACAATGGCCAGTTCGATCGCGTCGCGAGCGCCGGCTTCCATGCCTGGGGCATGCGCGGGAACGTCTTCTCCTACGCCGACTCGGCGCTGTATGGACACGCCGGCTTCAACGTCGATTGGGGCGGCAGTGACGGCACCGGTATGCAGACCGGTCGCGGTCATCGCCTGGCGATCATGAGCATCGATGGCGATTACGCCAACGTCGGTCTCGCCGCGGTGCCCGAAGCGAACACCGCGACCGGCGTCGGCCCGCTCGTGGTGACCGGGAACTACGCCTACGCGGCCACGAGCTACCCCGATCACTACAACCGCTTCCTGGTCGGCACGGTGTGGGAGGACCTGGATGGCAACGATCGCTACGACGCAGGCGAGGGCATCGCGGACGTCGACGTCGTGCCGAGCGTCGGTTCCTACTTCGCCGTCACCGGTGCCGCGGGTGGCTATGCGATCCCATTGCCCGAGGCAGTCGCAGCGGGTCCCGTTGCAGTGTCCTTCTCGGGTGGTGACGTCCCGGCGCACACGACGCTGTTGGATCTGGGCGCCACCAGCGAACTCATCGACTACGTGGTGACGAATGTTCCGGAGCCGAACACCGCCGCGAGTGCTGCGATCGCGATGCTCGCGCTGGCCGTGCTTCGCAAGAAGATCATTCGAAGCTGAGGCCACACGCAGCTCGCCCATTTCATCCTGCCACCTTCCATTGGAAGCTTGCGCTTCCCGCTGACCCGCCGATCCGAGAGCGCACGGGCGCAACGCGCGCGCCCAGTCCTTCGAGCCAGTCGGGGTGCGTCGCGAACTGAACGTGCGTCGCGCGGACTTCGAGGCGGAGCGCGGCGAAGGGGCCGGCGCGCAGCGACGAAGCCACCAGCACCAGCGCCGTACCACTCGCGTTCGCGCTGCGACTGATGCGCAACCAGATCGAATCTCCGGTGCGCGACTCGGCACCGAAGTCGAGATCCAGCACCACGACGCCGAAGCCACGGGCTTCGAGCAGGCGTTCGGCGCAGCGCAGCGCTTCGCGTGGATGCGACGGGCGCGCCCACAGCACGCGCGAGAGGTCGATCCCTGCGGCGGCGGCGGAGGCCGGATCGAACGCGTCGGCGCTGTCGACGATCGCGGCGATCTCGCCGGCGCGCGTGGCTGCGGCGACCACTGCGAGCGCGAGCGACGTGCGACCCGACGAGAGCGGACCGTTGATCTCCGTCACGCGCCCGCGCGGGAAACCACCGCCCAGCAGCGCGTCTACCGCCGCAATGCCCGTCGCGAGACGGGGCAGGGCGCTCGTCTCACTCGGCGCTGCACCCGTGCGAAGTCGCTCGGCCAGCTCGGCCGGCAGCGTGTCGCGGAGCGCACGTAGCAGATCGTCGACAGACCCGGTTTCTCTGCGGGTCCGCAGGGGGGGCGAGACCATTCGTTCACTTTCGCTTTTTGTTCTCTTCGAGTCAATCGGGAAATTCGCGACGTGAGATGCCTGCGGGTGGGGTTAGACTGCCCTCCGATGCGGCTTCTCCACACGATGCTCCGGGTGCGGGACCTCGATCGGTCCCTTCATTTCTATTGCGAGCTGTTGGGCATGAAGTTGCTGCGCCGCAAGGACTATCCGGGCGGCGCGTTCACGCTGGCCTTCGTCGGCTACGGCGGCGAATCCGAGACCGCCGTCCTCGAACTCACCCACAACTGGGACGGTCGCGACTACGAACTGGGCACCGCGTTCGGTCACATCGCGCTCGGCGTCGATCGCATCCGGGAGCTGTGCGATTCGCTGCGGGCGCAGGGCGTCAAGGTCGTGCGCGAGCCCGGCCCGATGCAGCACGGCACCACGGTGATCGCGTTCCTCGAAGATCCCGACGGCTACCGGATCGAGCTGATCGAAGAGCGAAGTTCGTGAGCAAGCGGCGCGATCGCGGTGGTTCCGCTGGTGTTATCGCGCAGGGGCCGGCGGGCGAATCCGCACCTTCCGGCCGTCGATTGCCAGCCGTCCCGCTGCGAAGAGCCGGATCGCCTCGGGCACCAGCCGTCGCTCCACTTCCTGTACGCGCGCGGCAAGCGACTCCGGTGTGTCGTCGTCCTGCACCGGCACGGCTTCCTGCAGGATGATCGGCCCCGTGTCGTAGTGATCGTCGGCGAAATGCACGGTGGCGCCGGAGACCTTCACGCCGGCCGCGAGCACGGCTTCGTGCACGTGATGCCCGTACATGCCGCGACCGCAGAACGCCGGGATCAGCGCGGGATGCACGTTGATCGCCCGGCCGTCCCATTTGCCGCGCAGCTCGAACACCGAGAGGAAGCCGAGCAGCGCGACGAGGTCGACGTCGTGGTTCGCGAGCTCGGCGTGGAGCGCATCGTTGAACGCCGCGCTCGACGCGAAGGTGCGACGCGGCACCGCAAGCGCCGGGATCCCGCGTCGCTCGGCGCGGTGCAGCCCGCCGGCCTTCGCGTTCGACGCGATCACCAGCGCGACTTCCGCGGGCACCTCGCCCGCGTCGATGCGCTCGCAGAGGTTCTCGAAGCTGGTGCCTTCGCCGGAGAGCAGCACGGCGATGCGCACGTTGCGCGTCACGCGAAGACGCTCTCGTGGACGCGGCGCGCGGCCGGCGACTTGTTCAGCGTGTAGAAGTGCAGGCCCGGTGCGCCGCGCTCGAGCAGCGTGCGGCATTGATGCGCCGCCCACGCGACGCCGACTTCGAGCGTCGCCGCTTCATCGTCGCCGGCGGCGGCGAGTTGCGCTTCCAACTCGTCGGGAATCCGCGAGCCACACAGTTGTGCCATGCGGCGCGCATTCGCAGCGCTCACCACCGGCATGATGCCGGGCACGATCGGCACGGCGATGCCGGCAACGCGCGCGCGCGCGACGAAGGCACTGTAGTCGTCGGCGTCGAAGAAGAGCTGCGTGATCAGGAACTCGGCGCCGGCGCGGACCTTGCGCACCAGGTTCGCGAGGTCGGCTTCGGCGCTGGGCGCTTCGGGGTGCTTTTCGGGATAGCAAGCGCCGCCGACGCAGAGCGCCGTGTGTCCGCGCACGAACGCGACCAGCTCGTCGGCGTGCGAGAACCCGTCCGGCACGGCTTCGAAGCGAGCCGCGTCCTTCGGCGGATCGCCGCGCAACGCCAGCACGTTCTCGAGGCCCTCGCTCGCGAGATGCGCGAGCGTCTCGGCGAGCTCCGCGCGCGGCGCACCGACGCAGGTCATGTGGGCCATCGCGGTGATCCCGATCTCGCGCTGGATCGACACGACCAGGTCGACCGTCTTCCGTCGCGTCGAGCCGCCCGCTCCCCAGGTGACCGACACGAAGCCGGGCGAGAGTCGCTTCAAATCGGCGATCGTGTGGGCCAGCGACACGTAGCCCGCATCCGTCTTGGGCGGGAAGAACTCGAACGAAACCACGGGCTCGCCGCGTGCGTACAGATCTGAGATGCGCATGGCGCCGATTCTACCCGCCGCTCGCGTTGCTCGCTGCGTGCGCGGGGCGGGTATCGACCCCGCGAAGCCCTCGGACATTGACCGCGCCTGGGCGTCCGGCCAGACTGCCGCGCGCACGAGGAGGCAGCATGTCCATTCTGGTGACCGGTTCACTCGCGATCGACCGCATCATGGTGTTTCCCGATCGCTTCAAGAACCACATCCTGCCCGACAAGCTGCACATCCTCTCGGTGAGCTTCCACGTGCCGGAGATGCGCGAGTTCTTCGGCGGCTGCGCCGGCAACATCGCCTACGGACTGAAGCTGCTCGGCGCGGATCCGCTGATCCTCGGCGCCGCGGGTCGCGACTTCGGCGCCTACGCGGCCTGGCTCGACCAGCATGGCATCCGCCGCGATGCGATCCGGATCTTCGACGACGCGCACACCGCCCAGTGCTTCATCACCACCGATCTCGACGACAACCAGATCGTCGCGTTCCATCCGGGGGCGATGGAGCGCGCGGGCGCGCTGAACGTGTCGGACGTCGGCGAACCGATCTCGCTCGCGATCATCGGTCCCGACGACAACGCGGCGATGCGCAATCACAAGGCGGCGCTGAAGACGCGCGGCGTTCCGACCGTGATCGATCCCGGCCAGCAGCTGATCAACTTCGACGGTCCGGGCCTGCTCGCGTTCCTCGACGGCGCCCACGTCTACATCGTCAACGACTACGAGTGGGCGGTGACGCTCGAGCGCACCGGCGTGCCGGAAGCGGAGCTCGTGCAGCGCGCCCACGCGGTCATCGTGACGCGTGGCGCGGAAGGCTCGACGGTCTTCGCAGGCGGCCAGCGTACGGACGTACCCGCGGCGAAGGCCGAACGCGTCGTCGATCCCACCGGCTGCGGCGATGCCTACCGCGCCGGGCTGCTCTTCGGTCTCGACCGCGGCCTGCCGCTCGCGCGCGCCGCGCGCATCGGCTCGCTGATGGGCTGTCTCGCGGTCGAGGAGCGCGGCACGCAGTCCGTTCGCATCGACGCCGCCGGCCTGCGCGCGCGCTACCAGCAATCGTTCGGGGAACCGTTCCCCGGATAGCAGGATGCCTATCGTGAAACCCGAATGCGACGTGCTGGTGATCGGCGCGGGCATCGTGGGCCTCGCGACCGCGGCGGCGCTCGCGCGGGTCGGTCGCTCGGTCGTCGTCGTCGAGCGCCATGATGGCCTCGGCCGCGAGACGACGAGCCGTAACAGCCAGGTGCTGCACGCGGGCCTGTACTACCCGAGCGGCTCGTGGAAGGCACGACTCTGTGTTGCGGGCAGCCGCGCGCTGTATGCGCGCTGCGAGCGGGAAGGCATTCCGCACCGCCGGCTCGGCAAGCTGGTCGTGGCCGCGGCAGCGGGCGAAGTCGCCGCACTCGAACGCTTGCGCGAGCTGGGTACCGAGAATGGCGCGCCGGATCTCGCGATCCTCGACCAAGGTGCGGTGGCGCGCATGGAGCCGTCGGTGCGCGCGGTCGCCGCGCTGCACTCTCCCGCGACCGGGATCGTCGATGCGCACGCGCTGTGTCTGTCGTTCGCCGCGGAAGCGGAGACGCACGGCGCGGCGATCGCGCTCGGTCGCGAAGTCGTCGCGATCGAAGCGGCGCGGCCGGGCTTTCGCGTCGTTGCGCAGGATGCGAAGGGCGCGCGCGAGTCGCTCTGCACCGCTGCGGTCGTGAACGCAGCCGGTCTCGGGAGTGATCGTATCGCCGCCCTCGCGGGCATCGACGTCGACGCGTGCGGCCTGCGCCAGCACCCGTGCAAGGGCGACTATTTCGCGCTCGCACCGGGTGCACCGCTGCACTTCGAGCGGCTCGTCTATCCGGTGCCGGCCGGCGCAGGACTCGGCGTGCACGTGACGCTCGACCTCGGGGGTCGCGTGCGTTTCGGTCCCGACGCCGAGTACGTCGATCGCATCGACTACGCGGTGGATCCGGCCAAGGCCGCGCATTTCGCGCATGCCGCGCAGCGTTATCTGCCGACGCTGCGCGCGGCCTGGCTCACGCCCGATCAGGCGGGCATTCGCCCGAAACTCGCGGGGCCGGGCGAGTCGTTTCGTGACTTCGTGATCGAGGAAGAGTCGGCGCGGGGTGTGCCCGGCTTCGTGAACCTCGCCGGCATCGAGTCGCCCGGGCTCACCGCGGCGCCGGCGATCGCCGAGCGCGTCGTTGCGCTGCTCGCGGGAATCTGATCAGCGCGCGATCCACGCAACGGCGGCTGCGATGTTGTCGCCCGCGTCGTTGCGGACGTGCGCCGTGAGTGCGGTGTCGACCAGGGCGCGCGCCGCGACGGGTACGCGCGCGCTCGCCGCCGCTGCGTCTGCCTTTGCCAGCGCAGTCCTGACCGCTTCGCGCGGGTCGTCGACGCCGATGCCGTGTTCCGAAATGCCATCGGTGACTGCGAGCAGCACGCGCGCGTCGCCGAGCGGATGCACTTCGATGCGCAGCTCGCGCGCGAGCTGCGAGGGCTTTCGGCGCGCATGGCCGAGGAAGCTCTGCTTGCGCTGGCGCGGCAGATACTCGATCACCTGCTTCTCGCCCGCGACGAAGAGATGACTGTCGCCGGCGGACGCGGTGATCAGCAGATCCGCTGCAGGACGCGCGAACGCGAGTGCGAGCGTGGTGCGCGGGTTCTCGCGTTCGGTATGGGCGGCGAGGATCGCGTCGTTCGCGGCAACGAGCGCGTGCAGAACGTCCTGGTACCAGCTCTCGGCAGAGCGCTCGGCGCCGTCGAGCCACGCCTCGAAGTACTCGTCGCGCAGGTGCACGAGCGCGACTTCCGCAGCGCGGTGCCCCCAGTGTCCATCCGCGACGGCGACCAGCATGCCGTGCGCGCCCTCCGCAGCGAGCGCGACATCTTCGTTTGGATCGGTGTACTCGTAGCGTTTCTCGGCGCCACCGCGCGAGATCGCGACCGCAACGCGCGAAAGCGCACGCTCCGCGACCGCACCGACTTCTCCGTGCTCGCGGCCAACGAGTAGGACGGCTTTCACGTGCCCACACTCGCGCGGTTCGGGGGCAGTCCCGCCGGCGCGGGCTCGGACGGGTTCGGCAGCGGGTTCGCCGCGAAGCGCAGGCTCTCGACCGGGTTCCCGCCGAGCAGGTGTTCCTGCAGGATGCGTTCGAGCGCATCGGGTGTACAGCCGTGATACCAGACGCCGTCGGGGTAGACGACCGCGATCGGGCCGCCCTTGCAGATGCGCAGGCAGTTGACCTGGGTCCGGTAGACTCCACCAGCCGCGCGCTCGAGACCGAGTTCGCGCAACCGGCGCTTGAGGAATTGCCACGACTGCTGGGCTTGCTCGGACGGCGCACAGTCTCCGTGCACACACAAGAAGATGTGCCGACCATAGTGACCGATGCGCAGTCCGCTCGCGATCGTCTGGAGCTGCTCCGTCGTGATCGGCGCGGGCAGATGCGCGGACGATTCTGAATCCGGGCGAGACGTCTCGGTTTTCACGCTTTTCGAGTATAGCCGTCGAAGTAGACCGGGGAGAGCATGAAGACGTCGACTGCGGTCGTGATCGGAGCGGGGAATCGGGGTCGCTTCGTGTACGCGCGCTGGGCGGCCGCGCATCCCGATCTGCTGCGTGTGGTGGCCGTCGCGGAACCCGACGACGCCTCGCGATGCGCCGTCGCCACCGAACACGGCATCGCATCCGATCACGTGTTCCGCGACTGGGCCGCGTGCCTGGCGCAGCCGCGACTCGCGGACGTCGCGATCATCGCGACCCCCGACACGCTGCACGCGCTGCCCGCGCTCGCCGCCCTCGAGCGCGGCTACGACGTGCTGCTCGAGAAACCGATCGCGCCGACGCCGGCCGAATGCGTGCGCGTCGTCGAGGCCGCCGAGGCGGCGGGCCGCTTGCTGCAGATCGGCCACGTGCTCCGCTACACGCCGTTCTACGAGAAGATCCACGAGATCGTGTCGAGCGGGGTGCTCGGCGAGATCGTGCACGTCGATCTGAAAGAGCACGTCGCGCAGTGGCACATGACGCACTCGTACGTGCGCGGGAAGTTCCGCAATCGCAGCGTCGCCGCGCCCATCCTGCTGGCCAAGTCCTGCCACGATCTCGATCTGCTCGCATGGCTGGTGGATCGCCCGGCCGTGCGCGTCGCCTCGTTCGGGTCGCTCGCGCACTACCGCGCCGAGCGCGCGCCGGCCGGGGCGCCGCCGCGTTGCACCGACGGCTGTCCGGTGCAGGCGAGCTGCCCGCACGATGCGGTCGCGTTCTACGCGGGGCCGGACGACGCGATCGCGCGCGTCTGGCCGTGGTCCGACGTATCGCCCGACCCGAGTCGCGCGGCGCGCCGGCACGCGCTCGAGACCGGTCGCTACGGGCGCTGCGTTTTCCACTGCGACAACGACGTGCTCGATCATCAGGTCGTCGCGCTCGAGTTCGAGGGCGGCGTCACCGCGAGCTTCGGCTTGCAGGGCCTCGCTGCGAACGAACAGCGCACGATCCGCTTGACCGGCACGCGCGGTGAGTTGCGCGGCGTCCTCGACGGTGGCGCGATCGAGGTCTCGCGCGCCGGCGCGCTCGACGTCGATCGCTACGAGCTCGAGGGCTCCGTGTTCGGGCATTTCGGTGGCGATCCCGGCCTGATGGCGCATTTCAGCGAGCTCTTGCAGACCGGCAGCCGCGCGGTGCGCGCGTCCGGTCGCGCGGCGCTCGAGAGTCACCTGATCGGCTTTGCGGCCGAGCGTGCTCGAGAGACCGGGCAGGTGGTCGACATGCAGCGCTTCCGCGCCGACGCCTATGCAGCCGCGGGGCTGGCAATGCGATGAGCGAGACACAGGGGGGCTCGGCGAACGCGCTGCGCTGGCTCGTCGTCGGCGCGATTGCCGGCGCCGCGATCGCCGCGGCGACGCTGGTGCGAGGCGGGGCGCCAAACGTCGCAACTGCCGCGGACGTTCCGTCCGAAGCCGTCGCGATGGTGAATGGCAGAGCCGTCACGCGCGACGCGCTGGCGCGCTTTACCGGCGCGTTCGCGCGCGAGCGCGGACGCCTCGATCTCGATCCCGCCGAGCAGCGCCGCATTCTCGACCGGCTGATCGACGAGGAGCTGCTGTTGCAGCGCGGCATTGCGCTCGGTCTCGATCGCAGCGAACCCAGTGCGCGTCGCGCGATCGTGTCGGCCGTGATCGACACGCTGACCACCGCCGAGATGCGCGATCCCGACCGCAGCGAACTGGAAACGTTCTATCGCGACTATGGCAAAGCGCTTGCGCGTGCAGGAGCGGTGCAGGTCGAAGTGGCGTTCGTGCCCGTCGGCGCGGGCGCCGAGGACGAGGCGAAGCAGCGCGCCGTCGAGATTGCACGCCGTGCGCAGGCAGGCGAGTCGCTCGCGGCGCTCGGGCAGCCGCTCGATCCGCCGCTCCCCGCCGGTCCAACGAGCTTCGATGCGCTACGCGACCGCTTCGGCAACGTCGTCGTGCAGGCGCTCGCGCGTCTGGCGCCCGGCGAGATCAGCGATCCGGTGCGCGCCGTGGACGGCTATTGGGTCACGCGGCTGATCGCACGGGAGCCCGACGTGGTGCCGCCGCTGGACGACGTCGTCGATGCGGTGCAACAGGCGTGGGTCCAGCACGAGCACGACGCGCTTCTCACGCGCGAGATCGAGCGACTGCGCAAGCAGGCCGACGTGAGGATCACGGACCGCTCGCTCGCTGGGACGCCGTGAACGGGCCGCGCGGAATCGCGATGGCAGCGCCGAATCAGGCCGCCTTGCGCTCGATCACGGATTCCCGCACGCGCCCGCTCTTCAGCGCCGCGGGCGGCTCGCGTACGTCCCAGATCAGGCCGACGGCCTTCAGCGCGCGCAGCACGTAGTAGGTGATGTCGATCTCCCACCAGCGGAATCCCTGACGCGCACTCGCCATGTAGTGGTGATGGTTGTTGTGCCAGCCTTCGCCGCAGGTGAGCAGCGCGAGTAGCCAGTTGTTCTTGCTGGTGTCGTCGGTGTCGAAGCGGCGCGTGCCGAACACGTGCGAAAGAGAGTTGATCGTGTAGGTCGAGTGCCAGAGCAGCGTGGTCGACAGGAAGAAACCCCAGAAAAGTCCCGGCCAGCCGCCGATTGCATGGCAGGCGACCGCGACGGCGACGGGCGGAAGGAAGTGCCAACGATTCAGCCACTGGATCTCGGGGTACTTCGCGAAGTCCGGGATCCCGTCGAGGCGCGTCGCCTGCCAGCGCTTGTCGAATATCCAGCCCTGGTGCGAATACCAGAAGCCGCGCGTCGGCGAATGGACGTCGCCGGGTCCGTCGGATTCGCGGTGATGGATGCGGTGCAGGCTCGCCCACCAGAGCGGGCCCTTCTGGGTCGCCGCGGTGCCGAGCAGAGCGAGCAGGAACTGGAACGGCCGGCTCGTCTTGTAGGTCTTGTGGGCAAAGTAGCGGTGGTAGCCGCCAGTGATCCCGAACAGGCGACCCCAGAACGTCAGCGCGAACAGCACCAGCGCGGTCTTCGTGACGCCGGTCGCGAACACACCGAGCGCTGCGACGTGAACGCCCCAATACAGCCCGTAGGTGAGCCAGTCAGCCAGCCGCGAGGACCAGATCCCGTCGGCGTGGGTCACCGCGGGCACGACCTCCGCTTCGGGCTCGATCTCGGCAGGGTTCGGCAAAGGTGAGAGCGCGAGCGACATGCGGTCCCTTCGTTGCGCTCGGGCGAGCGCCGTTGTTTCGGAGCGTCGCGAGAATAGAGATCGACTCGGCCTCCCAAGCCCGTTGGCTTGTGAAACTTCGGTAAAAGAGGCCGTTTGTAAAAGTTCTGTAAAGGGAAGGGCGAGGCCGCTCAGGCGTTCAAGCCCAGCCGCTGGCGCTGATAGCGCTCGTTCTGGATCGCTTTGCACCAATCGGCGTTGTCGAGATACCAGCGCACGGTGTGGGCGAGACCACTTTCGAGATCATGGCGCGGCGACCATCCAATCTCGCGGCGAATCTTGTTTGCGTCGATCGCGTAGCGGCGATCGTGCCCTGGGCGATCGGCCACGAAGGTCTTCAGCGCCGTGTAGCTGCGGTGGCCCTGTTTGCGCAGCGCGGGGTTCTCCGGCGCGGGGCGCATTTCGTCGAGCAGCGCGCACAAGCGATCGACGAGCTGGAGATTGGTGCGTTCGTTGCCGCCGCCGACGTTGTACTTCTCGCCGACGCGACCCTTGCGCAGCACCTGCAGGATGCCCTCACAGTGATCCTCGACGTAGAGCCAGTCGCGAATGTTGCCGCCGTCGCCGTAGATCGGCAGCGCTTTGCCGTCGAGCGCATTCAGGATCATCAGCGGAATCAGCTTTTCGGGGAACTGGTAGGGTCCGTAGTTGTTCGAGCAGTTCGTGACCAGCGTCGGCACGCCGAAGGTGTGCTGGTAGGCCCGCACGAAGTGATCGGCGGCGGCCTTCGACGCCGAGTAGGGCGAGTTCGGGGCATACGGCGTATCTTCGGAAAAGAGTCCGTCGCTTCCGAGGGTGCCGTAGACCTCGTCGGTCGAGACGTGCAGGAACCGGAAGCGGTCGCGCGTCGCGGCATCGGTGCTGGCGAGATGACGGCGAGCGCCTTCGAGCAACTCGAAGGTCCCTGCGACATTGGTCGTCAGGAAATCGCGCGGCGATTCGATCGAGCGATCGACGTGACTCTCGGCCGCGAAGTTGACGACCGCGCTCGGCTGGTGATCGCGATACACCGCCGCGACCGCCGCGGCGTCGGCGATGTCGCCCTGCACGAATACGACGCGCTCGCCGTCGATGACGTCGCGCAGGTTCTCGAGGCTGCCGGCGTAGGTCAGCAGGTCGAGCACGACGACGCGTGCGTCCGAACTCGCGAGGACGTGGCGAACGAAGTTGCAGCCGATGAAACCGGCGCCGCCGGTCACGATCCAGGTGTCGCGCGTTGCCGTCATGGAGCCTCTGCGCCTAGCGCGTCGCCGCTTCGCGGCGGCCGGGCGCCTTGAATTGGTCGAAGCCGCTCGGCTGGTAGGTCAGCACCATCGCCCGGCGCATGCGTTCCGAACGATTCGGCTCGGAGCCGTGCACCGTGTGGGGGCTGAAGAAGACCAGCGAGCCGGCGGGCATCGCCGCCGCCACCTGCGCCTGCAGATCGAAGTGGCGCGGATCGGTGAAGAGCGGGCCGAGCACGCCATCTCCTTCGCGGCCCGGCAGCAAGCCGTGCCGATGACTGCCGCGCACCACGCGCAGGCAGCCGTTCGCTTCATCGGCATCGTCGAGTGCGATCATGACGTTCGGGAGCTGGTCGAGGTGTCGGCACGCATGCGCCCAGTACGGGGAATCCTGGTGCCAGCGAAACGCGGAGCCATCGTGCGGCGGCTTGAAGTTCAGCTTGTCGGTCCAGAGACCGACGCGCGGTGCGCCGACGAGGTCGCACATCGGTTCGACCAGGCGCGCGTCGTCGACGAGGCGATCGAAGACCGGGTCGAGCGTGTGGAACGGCTCGACCACGCGCAGCGTGGGGGAACCGGGCCGGTGTTCGAGCTGTACCGTGACGGCGCCCGCGTCGACGTAGCGATTGCCGTCGACCTCGTAGGGGCGGCCCTCCCCGGCGAGTCGCAGCGCGACGTCGCGGACGCGATCGGATGCGGCGCGCATCTCGTCGACTTCGCGGGCATCGAAGACGGCGCGGCGCACGAAGAAGCCATCCTCCCGCCAGGCACGCCATTCGGCGTCGGTGAGCGCGAAGCGCGTCGCCATCAGCCGAGCCTCGCAAGCGCAGCCTCGATCTCGCGGCGGAGATCGTCGTAGTTGCGCGCGACCGGGAATTGCGGGAACTCGCGCACCACGTTGTCGGGCGGGCAGAACAGGATGCCGGCCTCGGCCTCGCCGAGCATCGTGGTGTCGTTGTACGAATCGCCGGCGGCGATCACGCGGAACTCGAGACCGTGCAGCGCCTGCACGGCCTTGCGCTTGCCGTCCTGCTGGCGCAGCCGGTAGTCGGCCACGCGGCCCTTCGCATCGACGTCGAGGAAGTTGCAGAACAGCGTCGGCCAGCCGAGCTTGCGCATCAGTGGCGTTGCGAACTGATAGAAGGTATCGGAGAGAATCAGCACCTGCAGCCGTTCGCGCGCCCAGTCGAGAAACTCCCGCGCGCCGGGCAGCGGATCCATCGCGCCGATCACCGCGTGGATGTCGGCGATGCCGAGCCTCTCGCGTGCCAGGATCGCGATGCGGCGGCGCATCAGCTTGTCGTAGTCGGGTTCGTCGCGCGTGGTCACGCGCAACTCGGCGATTCCGGTGCGCTCGGCTACCCCGATCCAGATCTCCGGCACGAGCACGCCTTCGAGGTCGAGACAGAGCAGATGCACGCGATTCTCCCGGCGTTCGGACGGGGGCCGCCAAAAGGGGCGGCATCATAACGCGACGAGCCCCCCTCGCCCCCCAACCATCCCAGTGCTGCATCGCCAGGGGGCATCGGATAGTCTCGGCAGGTGGTCTCCCCGACGGCGCGGGGTTGCGCCGGGTCGTCCCGCCGCGCCTCCATCATCGCGACAATCATCGCGACCATTCGAGCGCGCACGGCCCTCGCGGCGACCGTGATGTTTGCGCTCGCCTCTGCAGCCGGATGCGGGGGCGAAACGACCAACAATGCGCCGCCGGGTCCCCCGCCGCCCGCGGTGGAAGTGCTGACGCTCGCGATCCAACCGTTCCACGAACACGCCGACCTGCTCGGTGAGTTGCAGGCCGACGACTCGGTCGTGGTGAAGTCGGAAGTGCCCGGCGTGGTCGAGTCGGTCGAGTTCCAGGATGGGCAGACGGTGGCCGCGGGCAGCGTGCTCTTCCGCCTGCGCGACCGTGAGCAGAGTGCGCGCCTGCGCGAGTCCGAGGCCGAACTGGCGTTGGCGCAAGAGGATTTCGGGCGCACCAATACGCTCGCGAACCGGAACGCCGCGGCAGCCGCACAGCTCGACAAGGCACGCGCAAATCTCGAAGGCGCGCGTGCGCGCACCGAACTGCGTCGCATCGAGCTGGAGCGCACGCGCATCCGGGCGCCCTTCGACGGCCGCGTCGGTGCGCGCTTGTTCTCCCCGGGCGCGCGCATCAAGGTCGACGACGGGCTCGTGCGCATCGATGGGGTCGACCCGCTCTCGCTGGTCTTCACGATTCCCGAAGCGGTGCTGCCGCTGGCGCGCGTGGGCGCCCCCTACGAACTGGAGGTCGCCGCGTTTCCAAAGCGGCGTTTTCCCGGCGAGATCCGCTTCATCGCACCGAGCGTCGACTCGGCGACGCGTCGCATCCTGATCAAGGGCCGCGTGCCGAATCCCGATGGCGCGCTGCTGCCGGGTATGTTCGCACGCGTGCAGGCCGAGCTCGGGCAACGCGACGCAGTGCTGGTGCCCGAGGAAGCGCTCGTCACGAACAGTGAGGGCACATTCGTGTGGCGCATCGGCGCCGGCGACAAAGCGGAGCGCGTGGCCGTCGAGCTGGGTGGGCGCGAGCCGGGGCGCGTCGAGATCGTCTCGGGGCTTCGGGCGGGCGATCGGATCGTTACCGCGGGCACCCACAAGGTACACGCGGGCGCGCCGGTGAAGGCGGTTCCGGCCGCCGCGAACGCGGTGCCGTCGCAGAAGCCGAGCGCGGCGGCGGCGGGTGGCGGCGACGCGTGAGACTCTCCGAGATCTGTATCGAGCGGCCGGTCCTCGCCACGGTGATCTCGCTGCTCATCACGATGCTCGGTCTGATCGCGTTGTCCCGACTTCCCAATCGCGAGCTCCCCGACGTCGATCCGCCGATCGTTTCGGTGATCACGGTCTACGCGGGCGCGGCGCCCGAGGTCGTCGAGACCTCGGTCACGGAGCCGCTCGAGGACCAGCTGATCGGGATCGAGGGTGTGAAGCATCTGACCTCGCTCTCGCGCGAGCAGGTCTCGAGCATCACCGTCGAATTCGAGCTGGGCCGCGATGTCGATCTCGCGGCCGCCGACGTGCGCGATCGTGTCGCCCGCGCCCGCAACCAGATTCCCAAGGACGTCGACGAGCCGATCGTCGCCAAACAGGATGCCGACGCGAGCCCGGTGCTGTGGCTGGCGCTGTCGGGCGGCAGCGACCAGATCGCGATCTCGCGCCTCGCCGATGATGTGGTCCAAGACCGCCTCGCCAAGCTGTCCGGTGTCGCGCAGGTCGTGATCGCGGGTGAGCGCCGGATGTCGATGCGGATCTGGATCGACAACGATCGCTTGACCTCGTTCCAGCTCACCGTCGCCGACGTGGCTGCGGCGCTCGCGCGCGAGAACGTCGACATCCCGTCGGGCCGCATCGAGGGCCCCGACAAGGAGTTCACCGTCCGCACGCTCGGCGAACTGGACAACGCGCGCGCCTTCGAAGAGATGGTCGTCGCGAACGTCAGGGGCCAGGCGGTGCGGTTGCGCGACGTGGCGCGGGTCGAGGTCGGGCCCGAGACCGAACGGAAGATCGTGCGCTTCAACGGCGAGGCGGCCGTGGGTCTCGGCGTCGTGAAACTGTCGCGTGCCAACACGATCGCCGTCGTCGATGCCGTACTCGCGGAGATGGAACAGATCCGCGCGGAGCTGCCGCCGGACGTCAAGCTCACCGTCGCCTTCGACGGCTCGACGTTCATCCGTGAATCGATCAGCAACGTGCTGCATTCGCTCGGCGAGGCGGTCGTGCTGGTGCTGATCGTGATCTATCTGTTCCTGCGCACGCTTCGCGCCACGCTGATTCCTGCGGTGGCGATTCCCGTCTCGATCGTCGGCACCTTCACGATCCTGTATTTCGCCGGCTTCACGATCAATACGCTGACGCTGATGGGGCTCACGCTCGCGATCGGTCTCGTCGTCGACGACGCGATCATCGTGCTCGAGAACATCACGCGCTGGGTCGAGGGTGGGACGCCGCCGCGCGAGGCGGCGATCCGCGGCATGCGCGAGATCTCGTTCGCTGTGGTTGCATCGACCGTGTCGGTGGTCGCCGTCTTCCTGCCGCTCGCGTACCTATCGGACACGACCGGCCGTCTCTTCGGCGAGTTCGGCGTGACGGTCGCTGCATCGGTGGCGATCTCCGGGCTGGTCGCGCTGACGCTCTCGCCTGCGCTGTGCGCGCGGGTGTTGCGTCAAGGGCAGCACGAGACGGGCCTGCGCGCCGCGCTCGCCCGTGGTTCGGACGCGCTCACCGACGGTTACACGGGGCTGTTGCGACGCGCGATGGCACATCGCGGTGCGACGGTCGGGGTCGGTGTCGCGTGGTTCGCGCTGGGCCTCGGGATGCTCTTCGCGGGCGCCGTCGATCGCGAGTTCATCCCGCCCGCCGATCGCGGTGGCTTCTTCGTGATCACGCGCGCTCCCGAAGGCGCCACGATCGACTACACCGATCGCTATCAGCATCAGGTCGAGGCGATCACGCGGTCGGCGCCGGAGCTCGCCCGCAGCTTCTCGGTGATCGCCCTCGGCCTGGGCGCACCGGGTCTCGTGAACGAAGGCATCGTGATCGGATCGCTGGCCGAG
>Ga0315287_10000742_pt1 | contig 29035 bp, 23 predicted proteins | sample YL17G11_0_MG_FD_205037 | JGI IMG/M metagenome (GOLD analysis project Ga0315287, IMG submission 205037) | Sediment microbial communities from Yellowstone Lake, YNP, Wyoming, USA - YL17G11_0 | ecosystem: Environmental > Aquatic > Freshwater > Lake > Sediment | place: USA: Wyoming | collected...
AAACACCTATTTTTCAGGCACTTTCGACTTCTTTTGTCCCGAATCCCGAAACCACTTGCTGTAACCAGTTGTCACTATTCGACTTATAACCGGACACTACTGGGACGGATTAGGAAATCCGTCCTACAAGATTGCACAAGTTATTCTTTTACGGCCGCTTACTTGGGTTCGAGTATGCAGTTGTCGATCAGGCGGGTGTCTTCGATCTTGACGGCCAGGGCGGCCAGGGTGGGACCGGCGATGGTCTCGATCGGCCGCAACGTGTCGGGGTCAACCAGGGCGACGTAGTCGAGGCGGGCGTCGTCGGCGATCTCGATCATTTCGCGCATCTGCGCGGCGATCGCCGCAGCCCGCCGTTCGCCCCGCGCCACCAGGTCGCGGGCAAGCAACAGGCTTTGCCACAACACCAACGCCCGCTGACGGGCCGCCGGGCTGAGGCGGCGATTGCGCGAACTGATGGCTAGACCGTCCGGCTCGCGAACGGTCGGGCAGACGCGAATCGTCACCGGCAGGTCGAGGTCGGCCGCCATCCGTTGGATCACCCGCGCCTGCTGAAAATCCTTCTGGCCGAAGTAGGCCGCGTCGGGCTGCACCATGCCGAGCAGCTTCAGCACGATGGTGGCCACGCCGCGGAAATGGCCCTTCCGGCACGCGCCTTCCAGCGGCTCGGCCACGCCGCCCACTTCGACCCAGGTGGCATGTCCCGGCCGGTAGACCTCCTCGTTGCTCGGGGCAAACACCAGGTCCGCCCGGCAACCGGCCAACGCCGCCAGGTCGGCCTGCATGGTTCGCGGGTAGGTCGCCAAGTCCTCGCCGGGGCCAAATTGGCTCGGGTTGACATAGATCGAAACGACGGTGTAGTCGCACTCGGCCTGCGCGGCGCGCACGAGGCTCAAGTGGCCTTCGTGCAACGCGCCCATCGTGGGCACCAGGGCGACGCGCTTGCCCGCCCGGCGGACGGCCGCAAGCGTTTCGCGCAGTTGGGCGACGGTGGTGACGACGTTGGGAGCTGGTGTGCTCATGTAGGTGGCGCCAATTGTTTGCGAAACAAGAATCGCATCCACTTTACTCTGCTGCCCGCACGGCGGCTAGCACTTCGGTCAGGGCATCGTCGCGGTCGGCGTTGCTTAGGCGCAACACGGGGCCGACGTCGCCTTGGCGCGTTTGCTCGCGAATGGCCTGGCGGATTCGCTCCAGTTGTTCCTCGGTCAAGCGTTGTTCGCACGGCCGGCCGCGCGAGCGGAGGCGGGCCAGCAAGGTCTCGGCCGGGGCATCCAGCAGCACGATCAGTTTCGGTCGCGGCACGCCCCGACGCACTTCTTTCCAGCGGTCGATAAACGCCGGTAATTGCTCCGGCGGCAACCACGCCCGAGCGAATGCCGGCGACTGGTCAAACCAGAAATCGCTGACCGCCCACGGGGCGGAAAAGGGGACAGGTCCAATTTGCCGGAACGGCCTGACCAACCTTCGGTCGGTGCCCGGTGCTGCGCACAAATTGGACCTGTCCCCTTTTCCGCCCCCCAGCAGCCCTGCCCGCTGATTCAGGAATTCTAACTCCGTTGGCCAGCCTTGGCCAGCCGGATCGGCGTAGAAGGCGTCCAACCGCGGCCAATCGGGCTCCTCGGCGATCAATTGGGCGGGGAGCGCCTCGGCCAGCCGGCGGGCCAAACGGCTCTTGCCGGCGGCGATGCCCCCCGTGATCGCCACGTAGGAGGTGGCCGTGTTCAGATGCTCCAACAGCCTCGCGACGGTCCAGCCGGTCGTGGGATGGCGCATCGTAGCGGCCACTTCGGCCGCCGGCTCGAGCACAAATCGCCGCCACGCCATTCGAGGGTGCGGCAATTCGAGCAGCGGCGTATTCAGCGTTGCCTCGTCGTACAGCAACAGGTCGAGGTCGATCGGGCGCGGGCCCCAGCGCTCGCCGGGGCGGCGGCCAAGATCGCGTTCGATTTGCTGCAAGACGGCGAGCAGGTCTTGCGGCGACAGTGCGGTCTCGGCTGTCAGCGCGCCGTTGAGAAAGGTCGGCTGCCCCGCGGGCCCGCCGACCGAGGCGGTTTCCCGCCATGAACTGACTGCGGCGACGTGAATCCGTGGATGGGCGGCGAGGCGCGCAACGGCCGCCTCCAGCTTATGCCGCCGGTTGCCTTGGTTGGATCCTAGACCGATCAGGCAGACAGGCATGAGAGGGCAAGTTCGAGAAAGTCTTGGGGGGGGCCGTCCGGGCCGCGACCGTCGCCGCCGTCTGTCGTTCCCTGCGGTTGCGCCCCCCAAGGCTCTCGTAATTTGTGAAATGCCCTACCAACGACCGATGAAACTGAAGTAGGGAATCCCGTTCCGCAGAAGATAGCCGCCATTGTGCAGTAATCGGCCGGATTGTCAAGCCGATTCTTGACGCATGGATTTTCCTTGCGATTCTGGGCGACTTGACTAAAATAGAGGGAATGGAACACTGGAGGCTGGCACTTATGAAAGTTCAGTTATGAAACAGCGAATTTCTCGCTTTTTTCTGCTCCTCGCCTGCGGCGTGCTCGCCAACGTTTTGATCCTGCTGGCGATGAGCCGGCCGGAATCTCACCGTCCGACGCCCGCGTCGCAACCGCCGGCATCCGCCGTTTCGCAAGCCTCAATCGGCGAGCCGACCCTGGCGCCGCCACGAGAACTGGTCTATATTCAGGTCCAGGCCGACAAGTCCGGCTTGGAGGTCGGCTGGGCCGACAAGTAACCTGGATTTCTGACCACAAAGGCACAAAGACACAAAGATCTATCCGTTTTGTGTCTTGGTGTCTTTGTGGTGAGAATTCAGGATTATTTCCGGCACATCGCGGCGAAGCGCCCCAGCACTCGTTTGGCCTGGGCCTACAGGCCGGGGAGTTCCTGTGGTATCTGCCGACGGATGGAGAGTGTAAGGAATCTTGTGGCACGGGCTTCCAGCCCGTGGAAAAACACGGCCAAGATGGCCGTGCCACTTTGAGGTGACACAAAAATCTTTACAGGGCCACGGATGGCCTGCGGATCGGCGGTCCCCTTTTCCCAACTCCCCCCGTTTGCTAGGCTGGGGTGTGTTGACGGATCAACGCCATAGGAGCAAATGCCATGCCTGAGTCTGCCTTGCCGGTCGCGGCGAAGCCCGCCGTTCGGTGCAAACCGCGTCGCGAGCATCTCAAGCCGGGCGAAGTGCTCTGTAACCATTGCACGGCCAAATGCTGCCGCTATTTCGCCCTGCCCATCGATAAGCCCAAGAAGTGGCCCGACTTCGACTACATCCGCTGGTATTTGATGCACGAGCGGGCGGGTGTGTTCGTCGAAGACGGCGAGTGGTATCTGTTGGTCAACAGCGTCTGCCGGCACCTCCGCGACGACCACCTTTGCGACATCTACGAGACCCGGCCGCAGATTTGCCGCGACTACGCCACCGCCGACTGCGAATACGATGACGACTGGGCCTACGAACATTACTGGGAGACGCCCGAACAGATCGAAGAATACGCTAAAAAGATGCTCGGCTCGCGAAAGGGAAAAAGCCGCCGTGGCGCCAAGCCGCGAGCGGCTGCCTCTAGCCCCTAACCCTCGTACCTCCCCATGACCGACGCCAACCGCATCACTCCCCGCACGCTCAAGGGTTTCCACGACTATCTGCCGGCGGCGATGATCCCGCGCGAGCGGCTGATCGACACGGCCCGGCGGGTGTATCGCTCCTACGGCTTCAGCCCGATCGACACGCCGGCGCTGGAATACCTGGAGATCCTTTCCGGCAAGGGGAGCGAAGAAACCGACAAGCAACTCTACAAGTTCCAGGACCACGGCGGCCGCTGGGTCGGGTTGCGATTCGACCTGACGGTGCCGCTGGCCCGCTTCGCCGCGCAGCACGTCAACGAGTTGGGCATCCCGCTGAAGCGATACCACATCGCCACGGTTTGGCGGGGCGAGAACACCCAGCGCGGCCGATACCGCGAGTTCATGCAGTGCGACTTCGATACCATCGGCACGCGCTCGGTCGCCGCCGACATCGAAACGGCCCTGGTGATCCACGACCTGTTCCGCGCGATTGGCTTCAGCGAGTTCACCATCCGCCTGAACAACCGCATGGTGCTCACCGGGCTGCTCGAACGGCTTGGCCTGGCCGATCGCGCCACGGCCGTGCTTCGCGCGCTGGACAAGCTGGGCAAGATTGGCCCCGACGCCGTGGCCGACGAAATGGTCTCGGCCGCCGGCGCTACTGCGGAGCAGGCCCGCCAAGTGCTGCGGCTCTCCGAAATCTCCAATAGCCGGGAGCTAACAGCTCCCGGAACGGGTAACGACGAAGTGCTGCGGCAGGTCGAGCCGCTGGTCGCCGGCAGCGAGACGGGCCAGGCCGGCGTGGCCAGGTTGAAGGAAATCGTCGATGGCGCGGCTGCGGCGGGCGTGCCGGCCGGACGGCTGCGGCTCGACCTGTCCATCGCCCGCGGGCTCGACTACTACACCGGCGCCGTCTTCGAGACCTTCCTGGACGCCCTGCCCGGCATCGGCAGCGTGTGTTCCGGCGGCCGCTACGACAACCTCGCCGAGCTGTTCACCTCGCAGGAGTTGCCGGGCATCGGCGCCTCGCTGGGCCTCGACCGGCTGCTGGCCGCGATGGAAGAGTTGGGCATGATCGAGAAGGTGTCTACGCCCGCGGGCGTGTTCATCCCATACTTCGAGCCCGACCGGCTGCACGATTACCTCCGGCTGGCGGCCGCGCTGCGTGCGGCGGGCATCGGCGTGGAAGTGTTCCCCGACGCGAAGAAGCTCGGCCAGCAGTTGAAATACGCCGACCGCCGCGGCTTCCGCATCGCGCTGATCGCCGGCGGCAACGAATTCGCTTCGGGCGTCTGCCAGGTCAAGGACCTGCAAAGCGGCACCAAGCAGGACGTGCCGCTGGAAGCCGACGCGGCCAGCGTCATCGCGGCGGTGAAGGGGATATTGGGAGCGTGAATAAGGATGAATAACACATGACTGTCGCGGCTGTCTTCCATTGTTGTGTCGAAGCGATACGTCAAGGATTGCTTATCGAACGAGAGAGCAGCCGGGACAAGGAGTTTCACTTCCAGGACTGGTTCAAGAAACGTCTGACAGAGACGGGCTTGAACTTCGATCAAGGCGGAAGGAACTCGTATCCCGATTTCGCACTCGTGCGGTTCACCGATGGATACGAGATCAAGGGGTTGGCCTATCCCGGCCGCGACGCCAGCTTTGACAGCAATAGTCAGGTCCCGACGGGGTTGCACAATGAGCGGACGATCTACTACGTGTTTGGCCGCTACCCGAAGATGCCCGACGGGAACGCCTACCCCGTACTCGATCTCGTGATATGTCACGGCGATTTTCTCAACGTCGACCACGACTATCGGCACAAGAACAAGAGCGTCAAGGGGTTCGGCAGTTACGGCGACCTTCTCATTCGTGACCGCAAGATGTATGTTGTGCCTACTCCTTTTCGGCTGGTTGAGGGTGTGGCGCATCATCAGACGCTCATTCTGCCGACAGAAACGCGGCCGGGCGAGGACTTTCTGGCGGTTGGCGCGCTCAAGCGGATTGAAGCCGCCCAAATGGTCGTGGGGTATGAGTTCAACTTGCAGACCAACCAGCTTGCCCCGCGTAAAGTGCCCAATCCAGGCGCTGGGAGAGAACACGCTTTCACGGCGTGGCGATTGAAAGGATCGAGTACGACTCCGGTTGCGATGCGCGATATTGGTCCGGCGACTTCGGAATCAGACGGCGATAGCGAGCAGGCGGATGACTAAGCAACGCCTCATCGAAACCGACGATTTTGCTTTTGAGTTTCTCTCAAAACTTGGAGAACGCGAAAGTTGGAGGAAGGAAGTTCACCGACCGATCTACCATGTGCATAAGTGGTGGGCGAAGCGGCTGGGCACCGCCTTTCGGGGTATTCTGCTGGGATGCATCTTGGACGAGGATGCGGATCTGCCCCAGTGCTTTTATTTGCGCCACGCTTTCTCCACCCTGACGGTCCTCGATCCTTTCATGGGCTCGGGGACAACCATCGGCGAGGCGCATAAACTGGGATTGCGAGCCCTCGGCCGAGACATCAATCCGGTCGCCGTCGAGGCCGTCCGAGTGGCCTTAGGGCCCCTGGATCGCCGAAAGATCAAACAAGCGTTCGCGGAGCTCTCGGACGGTGTCGGAGAGACCATCCGTGCGCTCTACCAATCGACAGATTCACGGGAGCGCGCGTGCGATGTCTTGTACTACTTCTGGGTAATGCAGGCGGCGTGTCCTCACTGCAACCGCCTGGAGGACTTGTTCTCTTCATACATCATTGCGAGGAACGCTCGCCCGGACAGGAACCCCGACGTTCAGATTCTTTGCCCATCGTGCGGGCATATCTTTCCCGGGCTACTTGGCCAAGAGAGTGTCGTTTGCACGTCGTGCGGACTGGGGTTCAATCCTGAACAAGGGCCCGTGATGGGCAGAGCGACTGCTTGTACCCACTGCGGCAGGCAGTTTGCGATTCTGAACACGGTCTGCGGCAAGCGCCCTAAGTTTCGCCTATATGGAAAGCTCGTCTTGAGGAAAGACGGTGAAAAAGAATACCTTCCAGCCTCGCCGGCGGACATCGAGGGTTACGCAAGTTGTTCGCGGAGGCTTCAAGAAGAGGTAACCAAAGGCAACCTGGCGATTCCGAGCCTCGCCTTGCAGGACGGCTACAACACAAGGCAGGCGATGCGGTACGGATTTCTCTCTTGGCGCGATTTTTTCAACGACCGACAGCTTCTTGCACTTTCTCTTCTTTGTTCAACAATTGCGGAAATCGTCGACAGCCCAACGAGGTGCGCCCTCTCGACGCTATTCTCCGGCGTCCTCGAATTCAACAACCTGTTCGCCTCGTACAAAGGCGAGGGCACGGGGGCCGTGCGGCACATGTTCGCACACCACATCCTTAAACCCGAACGCACACCCATCGAGGCGAACGTGTGGGGAACGCCGAAAAGCTCCGGCTCGTTTTCCAATCTCTTCCGCAGCCGTCTGCTGCGGGCCATCGACTATCGGGAATCGCCAACGGAAGTCAACGGCACCGGCAGCGCGAGCGGCCGGGTCTGTTCCCCGGCCTTTGCGGGCGAATTGTGCCCGTGGGGCGAGCCCATGCCGCCCCGGGCGATTTCTCTCTCCTGCGGCGATTCCTCGGCGACGGGGCTTCCCGATCGGAGCATCGACCTGATCGTCACCGATCCGCCCTTCTTTGATAACGTCCATTACTCCGAATTGGCCGATTTCTTCTTCGCCTGGCGGCAATTGCCCAACGGGGAACTCTCGCAGAGTACGCGCAGCAAGAACGAAGTGCAAGACTCCATCGCCGAGCAGTTTTCCAGAAAGCTGCGCGGCGTGTTCCGTGAGTGCGGCCGCGTCCTGAAGGACGACGGCCTCCTGGCCTTTACGTATCACCATTCGCGGAGCGACGGATGGAGGGCATTGGCCGATGCCATTCTTGGGGCCGGGTTCGCCGTGGTGAATTCGCACCCCGTGAAGTCCGAGATGTCGGTTGCCACGCCAAAATCCCAAGCAAAGGAGCCTATCCAACTCGATATCATCGTCGTCTGCAGAAAGGCAAACACAATTTGCCAGTGCGCCGAGGTGCCAGATGCCATCGCCTCGGCAAGGGCAAAGCTGCGGCGTCTGCAAGTTGCGGGCTTCCGTCTATCCCGTAACGACCAAAGTGTCGTCTTCTACGGGCAATTGCTGACGGCCCTTGCGTCTGCCTCCGACGCCGATGCCTTTGCCGGCCATGTTGAACGCGAACTTGCGGACATCCAAACTCCAGTCCTCGCCAATCAACGATCACTGCCTCTGTTCCCGGATGATTGAGCAATGAGGGTTCTCGTATGGCCAACCGCGACAACCATTACGAAGCGGCGTTCGAGGCGTACCTGCGGAGCCGCGGCGTGCCCTATGTCGCCGTGGACGAGGCGAAGCGGAGCCTGTTGAGCAACGGCGGGTCGATCAAGAGCCTCGACTTCATCGTCTCGGGCGGGGTAGACATTTCTGTCTGCCCGGCGGCAGGCGAGAATGCCTGCCCCACCAGGCCGATCACCTGGCTGGTCGACGTGAAGGGCCGCCGCTTTCCTTCCGGCGACGAGCAGAAGCAGTACTGGAAGAACTGGTCGACCCGCGACGATCTGCAAAGCCTCGCGCAGTGGGAAGAACTGTTCGGCGAGACTTTCCGCGGGCTGTTCGTTTTCGCCTACGACGTGCTGGGCGACCGCGCCCCGCTGCCGGCCGAAGCGATGTTCGAGTATCGCGGCAGCCTCTACGGTTTCGTGGCCGTGCCGCTGGCCGATTATGCGGCGCACGCCCATCCGATCTCGCCGCGGTGGGACACCTGGGCGATGCCGACCGGCGATTTCCGCCGGATGGCCCGGCCGTTGGCGGAACTGTTGGGACTGAAGGAGGAAAGCACAAAGGATCGCTGACGGACGCGGCGGAACGCGAAACGAAAAAGGGGTGGCAGTGCAACTGCCACCCCAACATAGGTACCCCAACATATTCCTATCTGCGTTTGTCTGCGGTTTCTCTCTGTTACCTCTAGAACTTCAATTCGAAGCCAACGCCGCCGCCGTGATAGAACAGGCTGCCGGCCCCATCGACCGTGCCCGTGCCCGCGACGAAATTGTTGTTGGGAATCTGTTCCGGGGCCAGGGCAACGCCTTCCAGCCATGCGGCCTGGTAGACGAAGCGGGCGGACAAGTGTTTGGTAAACTGGTAGCTGACCACGATGCCGGCCTCGCCCATGAAGGTAGTTTGGGTGTGCGCAGCGGAGATGGTCTGATCGCTGAAACCGGTGTCGACTGCCTGGCTGGTCCGGTTGATGAAGTTCTGATACGCGCCGGCCTTGCACAGCCCGTTGACGCGCAGCGGACCATTCTCGAACATCTTGAGATCGGCGCCGACTTGAAAACCGTAAAGGTGATTGACGGTGGTGCTGGTGAAGATCACGGGGACGGGCGTTCTGCCTCCGGCGCCGACGGCCTGATACCGCTCATCGAGTTCGCCCATGCGGAAGCCGGCCAGGAGGGTCAGCCCTTCGAGCCATTCGCGGCGGACGTTGATCTCGCCCATGTAGAGGGCCGAAATGTAACGCGCGGAAGCGTCGGTAACGATAAAGTTCGCGCGGCTGTCGTCGGTCACCATGTAACTGGTGCCCGGCAGGAAGGCGTTGGCCTCGAAGCCGTCGATTTGGAAATATCCCACCTCGATGTCCCAGCCGTTAGGGCCGTGACGGATCGCGCTGAGCTGCGGGCTGGCCTCGACGGGGAAGTTCAAACCTGTCTTGGAGTTCAACAGTTCGGGCGTAGTGGCGCCAAAGCCGCTGCGGAACAGTGGTTGGTTTCGCGTCGTGGACCGCTGGATGAGCACTCCATCGGCGCGGAAGGTCCAGTTGGGGCGACACCCACCGTCGGGATCGACGCATCCGCACGACGGAGCGGCGCCGTATTGTTGGCCGGCGCATTCGGGGCCAGCGTCCTGCGGCATACCATACTGCGGGACGCCACACTGGGGAGCGGCGTACTGTGGGGCGAAAACCCGGGGTTGCCCTGCGGGCACGCGAGTCGCCTGATCGGAGACCTGGCACATGCCAGGGGGTCCGCCACCCACCTGAGCAAACGACGAACCGACACACATCACCATCGCCGCCAGCGACAGACCGACTGTGAACAGGCAAGTTTTCATGTTATATCTCCTTGGACGGGGCAGAAATCGCCCGGCTCGTTTAGTACATCGGCCGCTGCGATCAATAGATTCCGCATGATTGGAAAAAGCCGAAAACATTGCCCAGATTTCGCCGTTTCCCAATTCCTCGCCGCTTCGCAGCCCACGCTGGTTTGGGCCAACCGGTGTCATGTACGCTGCTTATTGACTCTCAGAAAAGCAATTCCCATGCGTGCTTAATTACCAGCCATCCCTGGAAAACTGGGGGGGAACAACGTAAGATGAAGGGACGGCCACTCGCTGGCGGCTCGGGAAGGACGAGAAGGAGCGGAGAACATGACGCGGCACTTGGTTGCCTTGGGCCGAGGGTTCAGGGTTCTCGGGATATGGCTCTTCGCCTGGTGGCTGCCCTGCGGCCTATCGCCCCAACTCCAGGCCGCTCAGGGCGTTCCACGAAGCACCCCCTCGGCGAGCTACTATGCCGACTTCGGGATGTTTTATGACGGGGAGTACCAGGACGCGCTGAAGGCTTTTCAGTCTGAGGCCCGCGGGGCCATCAAGAACGTCCAGTCGCGGTGGATCGACTCGATCTGCTACGAGACGATGTGCGGCGAGTGCTACTTCCAGATGGGCCACTTCGACAAGGCCCTCGAACATTACACCGCGGCGCTCACGTTGTACAAGTCCTTCTCCGACTGGATGATCCGGCTGCAGTTCTCGCCGACCATCCGAGCGGCGGGCGCGGGCGCTCGGAAGGCGGTCCCCTGGGGAACGTCCTCGCGCCAATCGCAGTTGGGCTTCTACCCAAACTCCGTGCTGATGGGCCAGGGACAGATCGACCAGAACGACGTGGTTCAGCACGGGGGAGTCGTGCAGCAGGCCAACCTGTTCCCCGTCACGCCGCAAGAGATCGTCCGCTGCACGACGCTCGCCCTGCGGCGGCGGGCAACGCTGCTCGGGCCCATCTGCAAGTACGATTCGCTGACCAATGACCTGGTCGCGGCGCTGACCCGCCCGGCCGGCCCGCCAAACCACTGGTCGGAAGCCTGGGTCAGCCTGGAGCGCGGGCTGGCCTTGGCGGCGGGCGGGCGCGAAGGGCAGGCGATCGGCTACCTGCAGCGCGCCGTGCTGGCCGCCGGCGAGTTCGACCATCCACTGACGAGCGTCGCCCTGCTGGAGCTCGGGCGGCAGTCGCTGATGCGCGGCGACTTTCCGACCGCGTCAAATTTTTTCATGGAGGCCACGTACTCGGCCGTGAACTACCCCGACTGCGGCGTGCTGGAGGAAGCGTTCCGCTATGGCATGTTGACGCACCTGGTGTCCAACCGCAAGGGCTTCTTCACGCCGCTGGAGCCGGCCATTCAATGGGCCAAGGCAAAGAATCTCCGCCAACTCCGCGCTTCGCTGTTGCTCTGCGCGGCCGAGAACTACGCCGTGCTGGGCGAGACGCGACAAGCCGCTGCGATGCTCGACGAAGCCCGGGCCGCCATGGGCCGGCGGAAAATGGCCGCCGGCGCGATCGGCGGCCGACTGAACTTCCTCAGCGCCTTGGTGCTGTTCCAGCAGAAGAAGATCAAAGAGGGCGACGTCGCCCTGGCCGCGGCCATGGACTACATGCGGCACGGCTCGCTGTGGATGTTCCACATCGGCCTGGCCGACGCGCTGTACGTCGGCGGCGGAGCCACCCCGCGCATCGGCATCGGCCTGTTCGCCGAGGTCCTGCGCGATCCGCAGCCCGCCGATTGGGCGGCCGATCCGATGGAGTCGCTCTCCGTGCTCACGATGCCGCACCCGTTGCCCTACGAGCACTGGTTCGAGGCGGCGGCGCAACGCAAGGAGGTTCCGGCGGCCATCGAGATCGCCGAACGCACGCGGCGCCACCGCTTTTTCACCTCGCTGGAATTCGGCGGCCGGCTCGAGTCGCTCCGCTGGCTGTTGGAGGCGCCCTTGGACAATCTGCCGCAGTTGGCGCAACTCCAGCGTCAGGACATCCTGGCCCGCTATCCGGTCTACGACCAGCTTTCGCAGCAGGCGCGGTCGATCCGCGCGGCGCTGGCCAACAAGCCCCTGGTGGCGGAAGATCCGACGATGCTTAAGGAGCAGGCGCGGGCATTGGCCGCTCTGGCGTCGTTGAGCCTCCAGCAGGAGGCGATTCTGCGGGAAATCTCCGTGCGCCGCGAGCCGGCCGCGATGGTCTTCCCGCCGCTGCGCAGCGTGGCCGACGTGCAGAAGAGCCTGCCGCCGAAACACGCCGTGCTGGCCTTCTTCGCCACCAGCCGCCACTTGTACGGGTTCGTGTTGAACAACGAGCAGTTCACCGCCTGGGAGGTCGGCTCGCCGGCGGCGCTGCTGAAACAGATGGTGACGATGCTCCGCGATATGGGCCACTACCAGCAGAACCACGAGTTGACCGTAAAGGACATCGCCGACGCCAAGTGGAAGCAGTCGGCCGCACAGGTTCTGGAAACATTGTTGAAGGGCTCGTCGGCCGACTTCAGCCAGCCGTTCGAGGAATTGGTCGTGGTGCCCGACGGGGCACTCTGGTATCTGCCCTTCGAGGCGTTGCAGGTGACGGTTGACGGGCAGCCGCAGCCGCTGATCTCGCGATTCCGCATCCGTTACGTGCCCACCGTTTCGCTGGCCACCTCGCAAGGTCCGGGCCGGAACCCGACGGGCAACACGGCGGTCGTGCTGGGCAAACTTTATCCGCGCGACGAGGACGCCGTGGCGCGCAGGGCCTTCGAGCAGCTTGCCGCGGTGGTGCCCGGCGCGGTGGTCCTCAAGTCGCCGCCGCCGGCCCCATCCTCGGTGTATGGAACGCTCTTCCAGCGGTTGATCGTGCTGGATGATATGATCGTCCCCGAGCAGGAGCCCTACAGTTGGGCATTGGCGCCGATCGACCGCGGCAAGGCGGGCAGCTCGCTGGCCGACTGGCTGTGGCTGCCCTGGGGCGCGCCGGACGTGGTGATTCTGCCCGGCTTCCACACGGCCGCCGAAGACTCGTTGAAGCGGGCGAGCAAGACCATGCCCGGCGGCGATCTGTTTCTCGCCGTCTGCGGCCTGATGGCCAACGGCTCGCGGACCGTGTTGCTGAGCCGGTGGCGCACGGGCGGGCAGACGAGCTTCGACCTGGTGCGGGAGTTCGCCCAGGAGTTGCCCCACACCTCGCCGGCCGACGCCTGGCAACGCGCCGTGCTGGTCGAAGCCGGCTCGCGGCTGAACCTCGAGGCCGAGCCGCGGATCAAGCGCGGTCCCAGCGACGAATCGCCCAAGGCCGGCCATCCGTTCTTCTGGGCGGGCTACATGCTGATCGACTGCGGCACGAAGGCGGAGAAGCCGGAAGGCCCGGCCGACAAGCCCGTCATCAAAATCAAGAAGCCCGACAAGCCGCCGGAAAAAGAGGCGCCGAAAGCGCCCGAAAAACCGGCGGAGTAGGACGGGATCAGCCTGATGCTCGTGATCGATGAGCCGTTAGAAGATTATCTGCCACGAACTGCGTCGCTATTTCGGTCTTCCAAAATTGTGCTCGCTTAAAAGGGCAACTCGTGACTGAATCACATATTAAACACTGTTGCAGGACAATCTTAGAGACTGCAAGGCTGAACCTAAACGCCTTGCCGACGAACAGTACGATTCGGAGTTCATTCGCCGTGATACTCTTGGAAGAAGCGGAGAAGTGGATTGCAGAAACACCTGCAATCGATCTGAAGTCCGGCAAATGGGCTCCGCCGATCATTTTCTTACATAAGGCGAGTCCCGAAATGATTGAGGAACTCGACTCCGATCTCAAACTCGTACTTCAACATGTGACAGACGATAACTCTAGGCACCTTACCGAGTTTTTGAGAGCAAAGACGGGCGATTCTCGTCTTTGGTACAGCGGTCTCTTCGACATTTGGGCAAGAGCCACATTGCTTAGACGACAACGCAACGTGGAGTTTGACGCCCCCTTGCCTCAATACCCGGGACACGGATATGCGGCTGGAGATAAACGGCCGTTTCATTCGCCTCGAAAACACGGTGATCACCGAAGACGACGAATCTCGCGCAGTGTGGGCCAACTATTGCGAAGCAAAAAAGCACGGAGAAGATGAATTCTTGATGCGGCCAGGAAAATACGATCCACCCAACGCGAAGGGACCGAGTCCTTACTACAATGCCCGTCGGATATATCCCAAGGTCTATGACAAGCTCGCGTTAGACTTCGACCCAAGCAGGAGCCAGTGTGCCGATGATGAGCCGAACGTGATATTGCTCTCATTCTCCGGACCGGGTGTGTTTCCCGATGACCCCGGTTACAGTTGGGCCTTGGATTTCCTTTTCAATCCGTGGTTCGACTCAGATCACCAGAAGGAAAAAGCTGCGGGCGTTCCCGACGTTTCATTGAAAGGATGGCTCGACCATCACGCGACAGACATCTGTAACAAGAAACTCTTGACGACTGAACAATACGCGAAAAGCTTTGACGATCTCCTAAACGCTCCCAGGAAGCTCGGCGGGATCATGCTGTTCAAGAACTGCTCACTGATGTCGGCGCGTATTAACTACCATGCCTATGAGCAATGCTCACTCTCGCACGCGAAGATGGCAGAACTGGAAGAGTTGTTTTCTTTGCCTCCGGGATATGCACTCTGAGTTGAGATTCTTTCGGTGGAGCTGGATTATTCTTGGCAACGTCAAACTGAAAGGTGAGGTTCGTCGAGCGTGACCTGGACAAGGGCCTATCGTTCGCACGACGGGTTCACCCGAAGTACGGCCCCGTTTTCGATAAGCTATGTGCCCCTCGTTGGGGGATCAATGCCGGGATGAGGTTCCACGCTGCAACCAGCGGTGGCCCAGGCTTGCTTCCTCGCGGGGATGCCCCGCTACCCGGCTTGATTGCTCTGGGTTATAATGAGAGCGTTTGCACATTCCGTCGGGAGCGACGTAAGGGCTCGCGAGAAAACAATTTTGCCAATTTCAAAGTAGTCGGCACACGGCGTGTGCCTGTTACAAAGGCGCCAAGGCGCAAAGGACCAAGTATGTTGAAACTTATGTCACTGTTCTTTCCGGCGATCTTGTTGACCGTGTTGTGGAACGTCGCCCCGGCCCGCGCCGCCAACGAAGGGCAGGAAGACCTCGACAAAGCCGCCGAAGCGAAAATGACCGCGGAAACGGTCAGCGACCTGTCCGAGGTGATCCGGCTGGCCGAGAGCGCCATGAAGAAGGGGCTCGACGAGCCGAACGTCGAGTTTGCCAAGAAGCTGCTCTCCTCGACGTTCATCCAACGCGGCTCGGCGGCCGCGGCCGCGATTTTCAAGGGCTCGCCCCCGCCGCCCAACTGGGCCCAGTTCCGCCAGATGGCGCTGGGCGACCTGGAGAAGGCCGTCAAGCTCGACCCCAAACAGCCGCAGGCCTATCTGGTGATCGGGCAGTTGAACCTGCTGCCCGAAGGCGATCTCAAGCGGGCCAAGGATGCCATCGACAAGGTGATCGAGCTTGGCGGCGACGACGCGACCGCCCGCGCCAAAGCGCTCGTTATGCGGGCGAGTCTACAGGAGAAGCCGGAGAAGAAGCTGGCCGACATGGACGAGGCGATCCGCTTGACGCCGGGCGACGCCGCCATGGTCCGCGCCCGCGGCCTGCTGCTGGCCGACATGGACAAGCTCGAGCCGGCGCTGGTCGATCTGAACAAGGCCATCGCGTTGGCGCCGGAAGACGGGCCGACCTATGAGGCCAAGGCGATCGTCTTGGCGCGGTTGAAGAAGTACGACGAGTCGCTGGCCGCGCTCGACAAGGCCCGGCAGCTCAATCCCGATTCGGTCGTGCCGTTGTTGCAGAGGGCCAGCGTGCATTCGCAGCAGGAGAAGCCCGACGCCGCGCTGGAAGACTTGAACCAGGCGCTGGCCATGGATCCGGGCAACGTGGTCGTGCTGTTGTTGCGGGCCGGCGTCTACCAGCAGAAGGGCGAGAAAGACAAGGCCCTGGCCGACGCCGATCGGGCCATCCACCTGAAACCCGACCTGCCGGTGGCTATCCGCACCCGCGCCATGTTGCTGGCCGAGAACGAGCAATTTGACGAAGCCACGAAGGAACTGGAAAAACTCCGCAAGCTCGACCCCAAGGACATGCTCACGCTGCTGCAGCTCGCCATGCTCTACGGCGCGCAGAAGCAGTCGGGCAAAGCCATCGAAACCTATAACGCGCTGCTGGCCGAGCAGCCCGACGAATGGCGGGCGCTGCGCGGCCGCGGCGACGCCTACCTGAACGTCGGCAAGCACGCCGAGGCCATCGCCGACTACGAGAAGGCGATCAAGCTCCAGCCCAAGGATAGCGGCATCCTCAACAACTTCGCCTGGGTGCTGGCCACCTCGCCGGACGACAAGCTGCGCGACGGCAAGCGGGCCATCCGGTTGGCCACCGATGCGTGCGAGGCCACCGAGTACAAGCTCCCCCACGTCCTCAGCACCCTGGCTGCCGCCTATGCCGAGACCGGCGATTTCGACTCCGCCGTCAAATGGTCCGCCAAGGCCGTCGAGATCGGCGACAAGGAGCACGACGAGGCGCTCAAGAAGGAACTGGAAAACTACAAGGCGAAGAAGCCTTGGCGCGAACTGCTCTCGGAAGGGAAGCCGGTTGAAAAATAAGAAGTGCAAAAGGGGGCAAAAAGGAGTGCAAAAGGGGTCAGAACTATTTGTGGGAGACTGGGTAAGCAAAAATAGTTCTGACCCCTTTTCCGCCCCGCCAGACCCTTTTTCTGCCACGTAACCGGTCGGCCTTTGGGGCCGCCTTAAGAGGGGAGGCCCATGAAATGAAATGTTCTTGTCGAGCAGGTCTGATTTGTCTCTTCCTGTTGCAATTTCTCGGCTGCGCGAAGCAAGCCGAGCCCACAGGGGACGTCGATCGACGAGGCGCGGCGGCCGTGTCGCAAACTAACGAAGTGGAGAATGAGGGCTGCCTCCACGTTCACACCCAATGCGGTCGGTTTCTAGCAGCGAAGGTAAAGATCTCCCAGGGCAAGTATCGCGAGTCTCTCACTGAACTTGACGGCATCAGTGTCAGCACACAAGAAGAATCGGTCAAACTGATCCTGATGGGGCAGAGTTACGAAGGATTGGATGATAGGGCCAGTGCTTTTGCTGCATATAAAAAGGCCGCATCGGCTGATCCGCTGGGTTCAGCCGCAATCTTGCGCGAAGGCGTTTTGCACTATAAGATGGGAGATCCGAAGTTGGCGAACATCCTGTTGAGTCGATACGTCCGCGTGAACACCGGCAATCCCGAAGCGTTTTACTACCTTTTCTTATGTGAAGTTATTGAGAAGGAAAGGTTGGAGTCCGCCAAGAAGGTTATTGTGTTGGATGGACCAGACGGCTTCTGGTCGACGAAGTTACTTAAGGCGGCCAGCCTACGACCGCCAGGAATTCACGGCGAGGAATCCGCGGGACCCTGAGGTGGACCCGGTTGTCTGGGACGGAAAATGGGACATCACTGATTATTGTTTCTCCAGTTCGCCAAAATCAGTGATGTCCCCTTATTCCCATTATTCCCATATTCCCTCTCTGGGCGGCCCTACGAGTAGAGCCGCGCGCGGCTCCGGGGGATGTCGTTGATGCCGGGCCGCGAGAACACCACCTGGAACAGTTGCAGTGCCCCGGCGGCGAACGCGGCGCACGAGCCGGCCAGGTACAGCCGCCACATCCGCACGAACCGCTCGTCGAACATCGCCGCCACCGCGCCGGTGGAGGCCTCGAACCGCTTCAGCCAGTGCCGGAGCGTTTCGGCATAGTGCAGCCGCAGATTTTCCACGTCGAGGATCGACAGTCGCGGCGGCTCGAAGATGTCCATCATCTCCCTCAGCGTCGGCGGATATGTGCCCGGGAAGATACGGCGTTCGATCCAAGGGTTGGTCTCGTCCGGCCAATCCTGCCCGATCGACTGAATCAGGCCGCGGCCGGCGGGGCTGAGGCCGCGGTCGATCATGCGGCCGAAGTCGCGGTAGTGGGCCGTGCCGACGTGCTCCAACATGCCCAGCGACACCAGGGCGTCGAACCGGCCCTTGATGTTGCGGTAGTCGTCCTCGATGAACTCGACCAGCGCGTCGAGCCCTTCGGCCTTCGCCCGGCGACGGGCGTAGAGGACTTGCCGCTTCGAGATGTTGAACGACTTGACGTGAACTCGATACGCGCGGGCCAAGAGCAGGGCCAGCCCGCCCCAGCCGCCGCCGACTTCCACCACGGTCTCGCCGGGCTTCAGCCACAGCTTGCGGGCGACGTAGTCCAGCTTCGCCCGCTGCGCGGCTTCGAGCGTCATGGCGGGCGTGGGAAAGTATGCGCCGCTGTAGACCATCTCGTCGTCCAGCCATAGCTTGTAGAAGTCCTCGCCCAGATCGTAGTGGTGGTGGATGTTCTCTCGCGCGCCGACGAGCGAATTGGCCCGGGCGCGGTGCAGCCGGCGGAGCAAGGCCGAGGGCATCAAGCCTCCGAGGGTGGCAGTACAACTGCCACCCCAACTGCGATCGCCTGGTTGCCACATGGCCCCCCGCGCGCGATGGATGGTCTCCAGGAATTGCACCAGGTCGCCTTCCACCTCGATCCGGCCGTCGCTGTAGGCCTCGCCGAACTGGAGGCTCGGATCCAGCAGCAGCCTCCAAAACGTGGGCCGGTCGCGGAGCAACACGCGGGCAATCGGCCGCTCGCCGCACTCGGCGATCTCCTCGCCGTTCCACAACACCAGCCGGACGGGCGGGCTGCCGATGACGCGGAGCATGCGACTCGCCAAGCGCCGTTCGATGCGCCAGACGCTTCCGCCGTCGGCGGCGATGCCGGCCGCCACGGACTGCGCCGGCGGCTCTTCGACGGCAAAATCTTCGTGATCGAGCGGCTGCGGGCGATCCGGCTCTCTGGTGGCCGACGGCCGCGCCGCGTACTGGAGATTGGAGGGAGACATGGGAACACCTCCTGGCTAAACCGCCGCGAGGACGCGGGGGCTGAACGATCGGAAATGCGGAACCCAAATCTCAGGAACTCATCGTCATCTTACCCCACTTGCGCGCAAATGCAACCCCCTCCGACGCCTGCCGGGCGTCACGCCTCGTCGAACGGCGGCTGGCGGGAATCGCTGTAAGGCACGGCCACGAGGTCCAAGTACCAGTATTCCTGCATGAACCGTTGTGGATCCAGCCGTTGGCCGTGTGCCCTTGCCGCCTCGAAGACGCCGAATAGGAGGCCGATCCCGAACAGCAAAGGAAACGTCAACGTCAAGAGGATGCCGATGGCGTAGGCAGGCGCGCCCACCACGACCAGACTGCGCGTGAGGGCCACGCGGCCCTTGATGAGGGCGAAAATACCGACGATCGACATGACGATTTCCACAATGCAACACATGAAAAGGCTCTCCTCGGCTGCGAGTGCCGATCCGCCGGCGTGCCGTGATTATACCATACACGGTCTCCGTTCACCGTCAACGCGCCGCTGCCATTTGTTCCATCCGCGAAAGCGCCGGCTGCCGCCCAGAGTTGGACCGGCGGTTGACCGGGCGGCAGTCGTCTGCCATCTACACTCCCGGCAGGCGATCCATGCCGTGGCGTTTGAGGTCGGTGGACACGATCTCAATGAGCCGTTGCCGAGTCCCATCGGCCAGAGGCTTGGGTTTGTGCTGGGTGAGGAGTTGTTGGACGCGCTGCCGGGCCCTATCCAGGGCGGTGGTGCTCCCGTCGGCCAGCCACGTGTCCCGTGATCGACGGTCGATCACCGCGCCGGGGAACAGTATCTCCTCTCGCATCCATTGGAACGTGACCGGCGAGGTGAGGAAGTGGTCCCCCTGCGTCAGGTCGCCCCACAGGTCCTCGGCCAGCCGTTGGCCGTGTCCCTGAATGCCCCGTGCCAGGCGCAGGGCCATGCCGCAGATCTCGTCGTCGATGACCAGCTTCTCGAGGCTCTGACAGTTCTCGAATTCGAGCATCCCGGCACCCGAGACGACGTTCACGCCCGCCAGAGCCGCCATCATTATGCCGAGCGACGATTCCAGCCCGGCCTGGGCGTCGGGCAGTTTGGAGTCGCTCTGCCCGAGATAGCCGTGCGTAGGGAGGCCAAGGAACCGGCCGATTTGGGCGTAAGCGCAGACCACCATGGCGGTCTCCAGGGACCCCATGGCCGTAGTTGCCTGCCGCATGTCGAACACGGCCGGAGAGCCGCCATAGATGATCGGGCTCCCCCGGCCAGCCAACTGGTGGATCACCACGCCACTGAGGTTCTCGGCGGTGTGCTGCACCAGTGCCCCGGTCAGCGTCACAGGCGACGTCGCTCCGAACAACGGCATGGAGACCAGCTCGGCAGGGAGGCCCGAGCGCGCACACTCCAGCAGGGTTTGCACGGTCAGGTGGCTCCACTCCAACGGCGGCGACGGGCAAGCGTCGAAGATCGCCAGCGGCTTCTCCCGCAATGCCTGCTCGCTCCCGGCCACCGCCGCAAGCATCTCCTTCATCACGGCGAAACCTTCCACCGTGAACGTCCCGGTGACCACGGGCTTTGAGGAGTTCATGAGGACCAGGAACAGCCGATAGCGGTCGGCGGTCTCTCTTGGCACGTCGGACACCACCAGGGCCGTGCTTTGCGCGGCCAGGTTCGGCAGGGCGTCGGCCAGGCGCACCAAGTTCACCAGGTCTGCGCTGCCGGCGGCACGCGCTTCGAGCGTTTGTGAGTCGAGGATCTTGATAGCCGACGAGCCCGGGTCGAAATGAACGTTCCGTTCCTCCAGCCGCAATGCCGGCTCTCCGTCCCGCGAAAAGATCGATATGGCCGAAGGCGCGCTTCGCACGCAGCGCCAGACGAGGTCGTCGGGAATGATTGCCCGCCGAGACTTCTTGTCGACCCGAGCACCGCCGTCACTGAGCACGGCCAGCGCCTCCTCATCGTCGACCAAGACACCGACCTTCCCCAGTACCTCCATCGCCTCGGCCACGATTCGCTCCAACAGCCCTTGACTGAGCAACTCTAGCGTCGGACGTCTGGATGAAATGCAGCCAATCTTTTCGTCGGGCTCGCCACTCATCATCGGGCTCCGCTTGTGAATCCGTTATTTGTTCTCATCAGTCGCAGGTCCCTTCCGACCATCGGAAGGGAGCGGGTCAGTATATCGGATCGCCAACGGGGGTTCAAGCTGACCTGTGAAGCCGCCTGCCGTCTGAACGCCGAATGGCTGATTGTCCCGGCAGACTGGACTTTGAGCTTCTTACGGTGTAACCTCTACGCGAACGGTCCGACAAGAGATCGGCAACCGCCGCTATTTCTTTCCCAGCCGCCGCTGTTGCTGGAAGAACCGGCTGAGAATCTGCCCGCTCGGCTCGGCCAGCACGCCGGCGACCACCTGGCAGCAATGGTTCAGCCGCGGGTCGTCCAACAGCCGGTAGAGCGTCTGCACCGCGCCGGCCTTGGGATCGGCCGCGCCATAGACGACCAGGGGGATGCGGGCCTGGAGAATGGCCCCGGCGCACATCGGACAGGGCTCCAACGTGACGTACAGCGTGCAGCCGTCGAGCCGCCACGACTGCCGCGATTCGGCCGCCTGCGTGATGGCGATCATCTCGGCATGGGCGGTCGGATCGTGCAACTGCTCCCGCTGGTTGTGCGCTCGGGCGATGACGCGGCCGTCGCACACGATCACCGCGCCGATGGGCACTTCGTCCTCGCGAAGCGCCTGCTCGGCCTCGTCTAGGGCAAGTTGCATGTAGTGGTCGTACATTATTGTATGGTCAGTTCGATCGGCGCCGCCAGCGCATGGGTCGTCGCGCCGCCGTCGCCCAGGCCGACGACGCGCAACTCGACCGGCCCGGCGCCCAAGACGTTGGGGGCAATCTCGGCCTGTCCCTGCTCGCCCGCGATGCGGGCCACTATGCGGTGGCCCTGGATCACTAGGATGCCGATCGCGCCGGGCGACTTGGCGGCGATCGTGATCGGTTTGTCTGCTTGCAGCGGCGGTTTGGTGACCACCGAGGCCTCGATCTTGCGGCCGTGGTTGGCGGTGGTGATGGGGATAATGCGGCGGCCCTGCGTTTCGATGGGGCCTGCTCCGACGGCCACGACGCGCAACTCATGATAGCCGTCGGCCAGCCGCACGGTGCTCAGCGCGATCGGTTCGTTGGGCTTGGTCTCCGCTGCGCGCAGACCGTCGACGAACAACTCGAAGTGATCCACGGCCGCGCCTTTGGGCACTGTGGCGACCGGCTTCAACGTCGCGCCGCCGCGCACCGCAGCGCCCGGCTCGATGCCCGCCACGTCCACCTTGGGGATGTCCGCCCACGGCTGACAGAGCGGATCGCCCACGATCAACAACTGGTACGGGCCGAACACCGATTGGTAGAATGCCTCGGCCAGCGAGCAGCCGCGGGCGTAATGCACCTGGAGCATGGCCGTGGGGAACTTGTCGGGGATGGAGTACGGCTCGGTGACCGTGCCGCTGCTGCCGGCGGCCCCATAGCGGAGGAACTCGCTCAGCGGCGTCTGGCCGGCGCCCGCGCTCATCACGCCGCCGAAGCTGGTGAAGTGCTCGCAGATTGCCCCGGGCAGAATCGTGCTGCCGCTGGCCTTCCAGTCGAAGGCGGCCGTGCCCATCATCGCGCCCTGCACGTCGCTCTTGTTCAACGGCACGGTTCCCTCGATCACCTCGGCGGCGACGCGAAGCTTTTTGAGTTCATCGACCGCGGCGGTGAAGCGGTCTTGGCGGACCTTCGAACGGATGTCGCCGTTCTGGACGAAGTAGATTGTGCCCGCGGGATGCGTGCCGTCGGCGGCCGCGCTGCGCGTCAGATAGCCGATCGCTTCGGCCGGCGAATTGCCGCGGCCGGCGGTCACGCCAAGCATCACGGAGAGCATGTAGCGCCGGCCGTTGGCGCGCACCACCTCGCCCTGCCGGTCATACTGGCGGGCGCCGCGGAAAGCCCGGCTCGGCGCATCGCACAGTTCGGGGGCCGACTGCCGCATGTACCAGTTGGTTTGTAGCTGGAGATAATCCGGATGGACGGCGCGCACCGCCGGCCACAAGTAGGTCAGCCCGGTGAGCGAGCCGACCGGCGTCAACAGCTTGGGCCATTCGGGTTTGGCGGGCGCATCGCCGGGCTTCGCGCCGGGCGGCTGCTCCCGTTGCATCGCCTCCTGGAACTTGCGGAAGTCGCCCTCCAGGTTAATCCCCCAAGGAAAGTCGCTGGAGTAGACCACGTAGTCGATCTGCCCGGCCAGACGCCGCCCGTCGATCGCTTGAAGGATGGGCATGAGAATCTGCAGGCGGAACGTGTCGATGTCGGTGGTTTCCGCCTTCGGATCCCAGGAGAGGTGGAGAATGTTGCCGGCGGGGATCTGGCGCAGGCGGGCGAAGTGGTTGGCGATGCTCAACGACGCCCGGCTTTGCGGATTGACCACCAGGAACACATTTTCCGGTCCTCCGCCGGCGCGGGCCGCGACGGACCATCCCGCCGCACACAGCGTCATAACCGCGAGCGTTGCCAGTATATTGGTTCTCAGGAATGCCATTACGAAGAACATGGTTGAGCCTTACAGAAGCCCGGGAACCATCGTCCCGGGAAGTTGTTTGTGTGGGACGCCAATCCCTCATCGTACCCGATTTCTCGATTGAACTGAAGGAGGCCGGCAGCAGGTCAGCGGGCGTAATCGAGTTGGTTACGACCCCCGCCAGCTTGTCTGGCGGGTGAACGAGTTTGAAGGCTAGAAACCGGGCGCGAGTTCCTTGCGACCCCTGCCGGCTCGTCCGGCAGGTGAAGGAGTTTGTGCGGCCCCTTCCGGGCGAGCCGGGGAAACTTTCTCACCTGCCAGACAAGCTGGCAGGGGCCGGGGGATACGCGGATTCCCGCTCTAGCCTGGCAAACCTGTCCACCTGCCGGACGAGCCGGCAGGGGTACCCCAACCCGATATCCTTGCCAAAGTTTTGTTTGTTGTCGCTTCAATTTCATGGTAAGATGCGAATTGATGGGAGCCTGGCATGAGCACCTTGGCTGATAAGTCGTCGCAATCGAAGACGTTTCGCCGCGCGTATCGTCCCACTTCCGCACTGGCGAAGTCCGTGCGTTTCGACGGCGAACTGATGCACGTTTCCTTAACCGACGGGCGAGTCATCAGCGTGCCGATCATCTGGTTCCCGCTTCTGCGCGAGGCCGCGCCGCAACAACGAGATCATTGCGAGATCGGCGGCGGCGTAAGTTTGCGCTGGCCGGACATCGACGAGGACATCTCCGTGGCCGGCCTGCTCGACGGAGCCGATTGGCAGTCCACATGAGTTACCGCAGCATCGGCCCTTCCAGCGGCGTGATGTGCCGGGCCATGATGTGGCTGGCGCGTTGTTCGGGCATGTAGCCGCGGGTGCCGGTCAGCCCCACCTGCTTGCCGACGTAACTGTATAGGTTCACGCCCGGGGCGGGCGTCACGTAGCAGCGCACCTCGCCCGTCTCGTCGGTCAGCGCATAACGCGGCGCCCCGGCCTTCGGCGAAACCACCTGCGTCAACTGCCCGACGCCGTCAAAGCGGTCGTCGATGTCGAGCTTGCCGCGGGTCTTCTCGCCGCTATCCCCCGGCCGCAGTCGGGCCAGAAGCCGCGCCGATCGGTCGGTCCGATCGCGCATCGCCGCCACCGAGTCGTAACGCTGCTTGATGTCCTCGAAGCGGGCGATCTTGTTGGCCAGCAACCGCGCCCGGCCGCGCTCGACCGCCGTTTGCGCCTGGTCCAACAAATTGTTCACTCGGTCGCGCATCGCATCAAACGACCATGCGGTCGGCTCCTCGACGACCATTACCGATAGCTCCAGTTCCAGGCGCTCCAACTCGGCCTGATAGTGTTCGGGCGAGAGCGAGCGATGCCTGGGCGACTTCAACCGCGCCGAATCGTCGGCGGTTGCGGCGGCCTCTGGAGCGGCCTCCGGCACCGGTTCGGCCTCTTCGGCCGGCTCGTCGGCGTGTTTTCGGCCGGCATGCGGCTTCCGCACGCCATCGCGCGGGTACTCGGCGTCAAGGTATTTGCTCGATACCCAGCGGAACTCGCCCGAGGGCGGGGCAATCTTGAACCAGGCGTTTTCGCCCCAGCCGGCGCCCCGCGGCGGCGGATCGAGAATCTCCACCACCTCGCCCTTCTGCAAGCGGACTTGCACCACCTCGCGGATGTCGCTGAAGCGGCTGCCCACCCGGGCGGACACGCCGTCGTCGGTCACCACGGCCAGATTGTCTTCCGCGGCCTTCAAGTGCCGGCCGGAGACCCAGGTGAAGCTGCCCTCGACGGGCCGAATGGCACACCAGCCGCCCGGGTCGTGGCGGTAGACCTCGACCTCCTGACCGACCTTGAGCTTGTCGGTCGGGTAGTAGCTTTGCCCCGGCCCGCTGCGGACATACACGTCCTCGGCGGTCACGAAGGCCTTGTACGGGAAGGTCTGCTCCCCGCTGGCTGGGGAGACCAGCAGCAGCGGGCAACATGCCAGCACGGCAGCGAAAAGGCGCATCGGAATGCCTCCCGGCCGAAAAGGGGTCGAGACAAGTCGCACGGAAACGCACGCGGAACTGTAAGCCGCGGACTTGTAACCAAAAGCGGCATAAGGTTCAAGGGCAATTCGGCGGTGTGCGGCAAGTATCTCTGGCGCGAAAGGTAGGGGGGATGCATAGCTTGGGCTGGCGTCTTTCCGATTCCGTTGTACATCGAACAGGAGACGACGAAGATGGACCTGCCCAAGATGGATCGAAACGCTTATCGCGAACAGATGCGTACCGAGGTCGACCGGGCGTTTGATGCAGCGGATGGCGTGCCAACTGGAGTTGCCCAAGGCTGAGGAGAAGGTAGGTAAGGCATGGCTGGACGACAGCCGCATGTGGCAAACTTACTGGATAACTCTAAACCCCGCAAGGAATTAGCACCGCCAGAAAATCTTGCCGCACACAGCGGCGGCCTGGATTGCTTTGATAAGCACAGATGGCGTATTCTTGTTGTTCAACCCCGAGGAGTTCGAGCCATGTCGCGTAGTCGCCAGATATCTCTGCTATTGGCCCTTCTTCTGTCCAGCCTCCTGCTGCCGGCGGTCAGCCGCACGGCCGAGCCCAAGCCGCGCCCCCAAGCTTGGGCGGCCAAGATGGACCGCCCCGGGCTGCCGAACCTGCACAAGGTCAACGACGGGCTCTACCGCGGCGCCCAGCCCACGCCCGACGGGATCAAGGAACTGGAGAAGCTCGGCATCAAGACGATTGTCGGGCTGCGCTCGAACCACTCCGACAAGGAGATCCTCGGCGATGCGAACCTTGTCTTCGAACACATCCCCATTCAGACGTGGGACATGAAGGAGGCGGACGTCGTCCGCTTCCTGCAGATCGCCGCCGACAAGAACCGCCAGCCGGTGTTCGTCCATTGCCAGCACGGGGCCGACCGCACGGGCACGATGTGCGCCGCCTATCGCATGGCGGTCGACGGCTGGACCAAGCAGCAGGCCCTCGCCGAGATGACCCAGGGCGGCTTCGGCTTCCACTCCGTCTGGACGAACCTCATCAAGTTCATCGATGGCCTCGACGTGGAGAAGGTCCGGGCCAAGGCGGGGCTGAAGAAGTAGCTTGACACAACCAGCGATTTGCGACCCTTCCCACCACGGTGGGGCGCAGCAAGATTTCTTGGCACTGGTCATGTGGGCCAAAGGCCCAGCCGTTCACCCAGCCCAGGGCAACGCCCTGTGGAGCGTTAGGCCACCCCGGATCCGGTTCCTTCGGGCCAACGGCCCAATGGTTCGCCCGAGGAACGATTGGCCCGTTGGGCCGACGGCGCGGTTAATGTGTCGCCGGTTCCGCAGGGCGTTGCCCTGGGCTGGGTGAACGGTGCCCCTTCGGGGCAGTCAGAGTACCGTCAAGAAACCTTGCCACGCCCCCACGGTATCCCTTCTTAGATGGTTGTTGTAGAATGTAGTTTGTACCATGTCCCCGGTGCAGTAGAAAAGTACGAGGTTGTTGTCATGGAGATTCTTGCATTGGGCAAAGTCATGGTTGCCGCGCGGATCGAGAACTTGAACGATTTGACGAAAGCGGAAGAAGGCGTTCTATCGCAGGATCAAGTTCGCGCCATTGAAGTGACGGACGCCCTGATTGACACCGGCGCCGCCATGCTTTCGCTGCCGAAGCGGCTGGTCGCCCAACTGGGCCTCAGACGCATTCGCACGCGAACCGCGAAAACCACGGCGGGCATCGTTTCGTTCGACATTTACGGACCGGTGCGATTGACCGTGCAAGGCCGCGATTGCACGATCGAAGCGGCCGAAGTTCCCGACGACTGCCCGGCGCTTATCGGCCAGATTCCGCTGGAACTCCTCGACTTCGTCGTGGACCCCGTTGTCCCCCGACTGGCTAGCCACCCCGAGACATGGGAGCGAGTGCTTTATCCACAGCAGCTTTTATCGCCGCTTCTTGTTCCTGTTTGGTGCCGTGTCGCATGACATTAACAAAATGCTCCAGGTCTTTGTCGGATGACGACTTGACGAAATACTCAAGCAGGTCGCCGCGAAGAAGAAAAATGGGTGGAGCGGAACCATGTCCCCATCCAACAGACTTGCCCCATATCGTCTTCAAGGTTCCATTTACGTGCCGCCAGTCATACGTCACCCCGCCCTCTCGACGTGCGAGCCAGTCAGCTAATGGCGAGGGCTCGATTACCGGCGTCGTTTCGATGAGCGGCGTCATGCCAAAGCTAAACGTCAAATAGGTCTGATGCTTTTCCGACGCTGTGACGGCATCAATCCAGCCCATCTCTCGCTGAACGGGAATGGTGAAGGATAAGAGCAGGATCGCCAAGCCAGCAACGACAACGACTGTGATGACGATGCTTCGGTGTGACATGAGTGGCCAACGAGAAAAAGGGGGGCAAGGGGTCAGAACTATTTATGACAAACTAGGCAAACCAAGATGGTTCTGCCCCCTTTTTCACTCCGGGAAATGCAGCCGCGCCAACAACCGTTAGCGTACTATCCCCTGACCACTCGTCAAGCCGGCCCGAAGGAAGTCGATGCCTTCAGTTGGTCTTTGCCGCCAAGTCTTGCTTGACTACGATAAAGGCTGCTTCTTCCATCTCGATACGTTCTTGAATGATCCGTGTCAGCCAGCGGTCAACGTTCTTGGCGTGGTGCAATTGGGCCAGAAAGGCCGCACGCGCCGCAAGGTCGGCGGGAATCGCTAGAGAGGCCGGCTTAGTTCGGCGAACACCAACAAGCTTTTCCCAGGCTGAATCGTCGTTGGCTTGCGCCGCCACAATCTGGTCGATCTCTCGTTCGGATGGCTTCTTCTTGGCGCTCTTTTTCCTGCTCATAATCCTTCTTCTCCCCACACTTCCGCCAGCGACACCAGCCACTCGACCGACTCGACCATCTCCTCCAGACAGGCCCATTCCAGCGGCGAATGGGGATTGTGGCCGCCGCAGGAAAGGTTCGGCGTGGGCAGGCCCAACTCGGTCAACCGCGAGCCGTCGGTGCCGCCGCGAACAATCGTCCGCTTCGCCGTGCGCCCCAGCCGCCGCAGCGCCTCCTCGGCATAACCGGCCGCGCGGCCTTCCCGGGCGAGCCTTTCGGCCATGTTGCGATACTGCCGCTCGATGGCCACGTCGATCTTCGCCTGGGGAAAGTCCTGCATCACGGCGGCCGCCGTTTGCCGCAGCCGGTCGGCAAGCTCATCGAGCTTTGCGGCGTCGAAATCGCGCAACAGAATCTTCAGCTTCACCTCGCCCACGCCGCCCGTGATATCGTAGGGATGCAAGAAACCCTCGCGCAGCTCGGTCGTTTCCGGCGAGAGGCCGTCGCGCGGCAGCCGGGCGATAAAGTCGGCCGCCGCACGCACGGCGTTGGTCATTCGCCCCTTGGCGATCGACGGGTGGATGTTTACGCCGCGGACCGTAACGATGGCCTGATCGGCCGAGAACGTCTCCACGTCGATCTCGCCGCTGGCGTGCCCGTCGAGCGTGTAACACACCGCGGCGCCGATCTCCCGCAGATCAAGCTTATCGACGCCGTGGCCAATCTCCTCGTCGCAGGTGAAGCAGATGCGCAGCGGACCGTGCGGGATCTCGGGATGTTCGATAAGCCACGCGGCCGTCTCCATAATGATCGCCACGCCGGCCTTGTCATCCGCGCCCAACAGGGTCGTGCCATCGGCGGTAATCAGCGTCCGCCCGACCAGCGACGCCAGTTCCGGGTTGTCGGCCGTGCGAATCACCCGGCTGGGGTCGCCGGGCAGAACGATATCGCCGCCGGGGTAGTTCTCGATCACCTGCGGCTTCACCCCGGCCCCGGTGGTTTCCGGCGAGGTATCGAGGTGGGAGCAGAGGGCGATCGTCGGCGTGGCACAGGAGCCCCCCGGGGGGGTGG
>Ga0315287_10000743_pt1 | contig 29025 bp, 20 predicted proteins | sample YL17G11_0_MG_FD_205037 | JGI IMG/M metagenome (GOLD analysis project Ga0315287, IMG submission 205037) | Sediment microbial communities from Yellowstone Lake, YNP, Wyoming, USA - YL17G11_0 | ecosystem: Environmental > Aquatic > Freshwater > Lake > Sediment | place: USA: Wyoming | collected...
CGCGGGCCGGGCAGCGGCCGCGATGATGGAGGCGGCGGCCGGTGGGCCACGACCGCCGGCGGTGGTAGCCATGGCGGCGGGGGGAAAATGTGGTGAAGTGAGTGTGTGCTTCTTCCACCTTGCCTCTTTTTTCCATTCATCTCTACGAAAATATCCCCACGCCCCGTACGCCCACACGACAACGCGCCAACACCATTCACACCTCTTACACAACCTTGTACACAACCTTGGGCACCCGCACAAACCCGCGCCCCGCCCGCGGCCGACATCATCTCCGCCGTCGAAATTGGACTCTCTCCGCATCCAAAATGGGACTCACCTCCTCCACCCGCCCCACAGTGCAGGGGTGCCTGGAAAAGCTGCGCAATGCGGACAAGGTGTGTGAAGAGAAAGAGAAAGAGAGAAGAAGGGGTGCCCGCTCGTGCCGTGCCGCGCGCTGGCCGGGGCGTGCCTTTTCTCACGCCCCCCCCTTCTCTCCTCTCCCTCGTCAGGACTTCCGCTACATGGCCCTCTCCGACCTGGAGGGCCTCCTCGACCCGGACCTGTCGTCCGCCGCCCTGGCGGCGGCGGCGACGGCCGCCCCTCCTCCTGACCCGCCCAAGCTTGACGAGGCGATGCAGACCAACCTGGCGGCGGCGGTGGTCGAACGGTTGGGGGATGCGTCAGCCGATGTGGCGACACAGGCGGTCAAGTGGTGAGTGTGTATGAGGAAGGAGAGGAGATGGGTTGGGGCGCGGGCGGCGGCTCTCGCGCCGAGGCATTGGTGTTCGTCTTATTTTTTCGCGCTCCCCCCCTTCCCCGCGAATGCCCTCTCTCTCCCTCTCTCTCCTCACGCCCGACCTCTCCTCCCTCTTTCTCTCTCACTCACACGCAGCCTCCGCGTCGTCATCCGCCACCTGGCCAAGCCCATCGTGGGCGCCACCCTCAACGCGCTGGCCGACCTGCTGGGCGGGGGCGAGGAGAGCAAGCGGGACGTGGCCGCGCTGGCCATCCAGGCCATCTCCGCCGACGAACGCCTGGCCGGGCCGGGCAAGGGGACGGTGGATGGGGCCTTGGTGGAGGTGCTGCTGCCCCGTATGATCGGGATCGCCGAGAAAAAGGTAAGAGGATGGGTGGAGAGGCGCGGACAGAGAGCGAGCGCGCGGAAACCGACGGATCGGGCCCGCCTCTCCTCAAATCCCCGCTCCATCTCCCATCCCCCCTTATCCCAGGACCCCCTCGAGTCCGCGACCGCCGCCCTGGACGCCATTCACGAGGTCATCGCCCGCCACGGCCACCTGGCGTCCGCCCAGCACCCGGCCCTGACGGCCTGCCTCCTGGGCGCGCTGGCCGACCCCCGGGCGGGGCCCCGCCGCCGGGCGACGGCGGGCTTGGCCGCGCTCGCAGCCTCCCTGGACGACGAGCCCCTGGGCGGCGCCGTGGACGAGGTCCTGGCCCGCCTGGAGGCCGCACTGGCCGGCAGCGGCGGCGCAGCCGTCCACTCGGACGTGGCCCGGGGCCAGGTGGCCGCCCTGGGCGCCCTCGCCCGGGCGGCGGGCTGGCGGTTTGGCGCGGGCCGGGTCGGGCGGGCGGTGCCTGCCCTGCTCTCGGTCCTGGCCGTCCCGGGCGACGACCCGCCCGACGACGACCGGCGGGAGGCCTCCCTGCACGCCCTGGAGGCCCTGGCCTCCCGTGTCCCGGCCGCCCTGGCCTCCCCGCCCCACGCGGAGGCCGTCCTGGCGGCCGCGGGGGCGGCCCTGCGCCACGACCCCAACTTTGATGATGGGGGTGGTGGAGGCGTGGGGGACGATGGCATGTCGGGCGGCGAGGGCGACGGCGGCGGCGACGCCTGCGATGACGGCCTGGAGGATGAGGACGAGGATGATGATGCCTACTCCATCGACGACCAGGACACGGCCTGGAAGGTGCGGCGGGCGGGGGCCCGGCTGCTGGCCGCGATGGCGGGGGCGGCCGCTGCCTCGAGCGCTGGGTCTGACGCTGCCGCCGCCTCCGCCGCCGGCCTCGCGGCCGCCTACCCCTCCATCATCCCGCCCCTCGTTTCCCGGTTCACGGAACGCGAGGAGGCTGTGCGGGCAGACGTGTTCGCGGCCTTTGCGGATGTGGTGCGGCTGATCGGGGTGGACGACGCGGCCGGCAAAGCGCTTGCGGCGGCGGCCGCGGCTGCGGCGGGCGAGGTCGCTAGTGGAGCCGGCACTGCGTCCGCCACCCCACCTCCGGACGCGCCGCCGTCCACGGCGGCCGCCCTCCTCGCCGCAGACACGCCGGCCATCGCCCGGGCGGTCGCCCGCCAGTGGCTGCGCTCCCGGTCGCCCGCCGCGCGGCAGGGCGCGCTCGGCGCGGTCTCCTCTCTCATCCCGGTCGTGCCCGCCGCCTTTGCGTCCGTCGCGCCGGTCGCCCTCCTGCCTGCCATCCTGGGGGCCCTGGGCGAGACGGGCACCGCCTCGGCCGCGGGTGGCCTGCAAGTCTCGGCCGCGACCGCGCTGCGGGCGGCCCTGTCGGCGCCGGGCACGGCGGCCGCGTGGCGCCCGCACGCGCCCGCCATCGCGGCCGCCCTGGCGACCGCGGCCGGCGAGCGGTATTACAAGCTGGCCGCCGGTGCGTTGCGGGCGGGGGAGGGCCTGGCCCGCGTCCTGCGCCCGGACGAGGTGGTCGCGGCCATGGCGGCGGGGCAGCAGCCGGGGCAGCCCGGCACGGACGCGGCGGCCGTGCGCTCGGCCGCCCTGCCCCTCCTATCCGCCGCGGCCGCCCGCCTGGCCCAGGCCGACGTGGACGCCGAGGTCCGGGAGGCCGCCATCGGGACCGTGTCCGCTCTATTGGCCCGGGCCGGACGGGACGCGTTTGCGGGCGAGGCGGCGCCCGTGCTGGGCGCCCTGGTCGGCGCGCTCGGCAGCGAGGCGGGGCGCGCTCCCGCCGCGCGCGCGGTGGCGGCCGTCGCGGCTGCCCCGCTCCGCCCGGCCCCGCTGGACCCGGCCACCTTCACGGGGCCCGCCTGCGAGGCGCTGACCGGGTTCCTGCGCCTGGAATCCCGGCCCTTGCGCGTCGCGTCCCTGGCGGCCCTGGCCGCCCTGGCCCGGACGGGCGAGGCCCTGCCGCCGGGCGCGGCCGCGGCCGCCGCGGCCGCGGCCGCCCCGCTGCTCGCGGGCGGGGACCTCGGCCTGGCCGCCCCCGCCCTGCGCCTGGGGACCGCGCTGCTGGCCGCGCCCGGTGCGGCGCAGCCCGTCGCGGCCTCCCTGGCCCAGCCGGCCCTGGCCCTGGCCACCTCCCCGCTGCTGCAGGGCCCGGCCCTGGGCGCCCTGACCGGCTTCCTGGCGGCCCTCGCCACCAGCGGCGCGGCCGGCGGGGCGGAGCTCGTGCCCGCCCTCCTGGCCGCCGGCCGGGGCGTGGGCCGCCCCGCCCAGGCCGCCATCGCGACGTGCGTGGCGACCCTGTGCGTGGCAGGCGGCCCTGGGCTGCTGGAGTCGACGGTGAAGGGCCTGCTGGCCGCGGCGGGCAAGCGGGCGGGCGGGACGGCGGAGGAAGGCGGGGGCGCGGGCGCGCCCGTGGCCGGGGCGGGCGGCCGCGGCTCGTGCAAGGCGGGCAAAGCCTCCGCCGCCGCGACCGCGCCCGTCGCGGCCGCGGCCTCTGCCGCCGCGGCGTCCGACCCGGGCTCCGCCCGCCTGGCCCTGCTGTGCGTGGGCGAGGTCGGCCGGGCGGTGGACTTGAGCGGGGTGGCCGGGCTGGCGCCCACGCTGACGGCCGCCATGGGCGACCCGGCCGAGGACGTCGCCTCCGCCGCCGCGGCCGCCCTGGGCGGCGCGTCCGTCCGCGCGCCGACTGATTTACTGCCCGGTCTCCTGGACCTGGTTCGCGGCGGCGGCGGCGCCCGGGAGCAGTACCTGCTCCTGTCGGCCCTGAACGCGGCGATGGGCGGGCTGGACGCGGCGGGTGCGGGCGTGGATGGGCTGGTGGGCGGTGGGGCCGCCACCGCGGACGCTCCCCTCGCCCCGCCGCCCCCGCCCCTACCCCAGGCCCTGCGGGACGACATTCGCACCCTACTCCTGTCGGCCGCCGAATCCGCGGCGGACGGCGAGGTCCGGGCCGCCGCGGCGGAGGGCCTGGGCGCGCTCACCCGCCTCGACCCCGCGTCCGTCCTGCCGGCCCTGGTGGCCGCGTCGACCGCCCCGGCCCCGGCCCTCCGCGCCGCCGCCGTCGCCGCCGCCCGCCACGCCATCCCGTCGGGGCCCCACCCCGCGGTGGAGGCCGCCCTGGCCGGCGGGCCCCTGCTCACCCTCCTGCGCCTGGGCGGCGACCCTGACCACCGCGTCCGCCAGGCCGCGGTCCAGGCGCTCGCGGCCGCCGCCCACCACCGCCCCGCCCTGGTCGCCCGCCTCCTGCGCGAGGGGGGCGGGCCCGAGGGCGCCGGGCCCTCCCTCATGGACCTGCTCCTGGCCGCCACTGCCTTGGACGAATCCCTCGTCCGCGTCGTCGACCTGGGCCCCTTCAAGCACCGCGTGGATGATGGGCTGGACCTGCGCAAGGCCGCCTACGAATGCTTGGACGGCCTGCTGGACCGGCCCCCCACCCGGGCGGCACTGGACGCGCCCGCTGCTTTGACCTGTTTAGAAGGTGGCCTGGCGGACGTGCCAGACATCAAGCTCCCGTGCATGCTGCTGCTGGTCAAGCTGGCGGCGGCCGCCCCAGGCGCGACCCGGGCGGCCGTCGACCGCCTGCTGCCGCCCCTGGACGCCGCCATCATGGCCAAGCCCCCTGCATCCGCCGTCCAACAGGAGGTCGACCGGGCGGACGACCTGGCCCGGGCGGCCCTACGGGCGGTTGACGCCCTGGGCCGCGTCCCGGGCGTCGCTGCAACGCCTGCCTACCGCGCGTACGTCGCCGGCCTGGCGGCCGGCCCCGCCGCCCCGAAGTGGGCGGCCGTCCGGGAGGAGGGGCGGGCGGCGGGGTTGGAGGCCGCGGTGGGTGGTGGGGCGGCGGGGGTGTGGAGTGGGGCGGGCGGGGCGGGCGGGGCGGAGGCGATGGACACAACCTGAGTACCGGGATGAGACGGACCGAAAAGGATGAAAGTGGAGATGAAGGTGGGGGGGGGGGGACGACACTCTTTCCTTTATCTGTGCTCTCTTGTTCTGGTTTGCGCATTCTCTCCTGCTGCTGCTTTGCTGCTTTTCGGTGTGCGTTGTTGTGTGTGCAAACAAAACAAAACTAACACGCCTCTAAACCAGCAACGCCGCCCGCCGCCGCCCATACCCCCTTTCCGCCTTCACAACCAACCGCTCTGGCTCCTGCACCGTCATCGTCATGTCCCCAAACTGGAGGGCCAGCAGCGGACGGCCGCCCAGCAGGCGGCGCAGGGGAGAGGCGTCTTCAGCGTCTCCGCCCTCAAACCCCACGCGCGCAGGCGGCAGCGGGCGGACGCGGGTCGCCAGCGTGCACGCGTACTTCAGCAGGGCCGGGCAGGCCGGCGTGCCGCCCGAGAAGCTGGGCAGGGCTAAGGTGAGGCGGGGTCCGGCCCAGGCGCCATCGCGCGGGGCGGGTGGGAGGGCGAGGGTGCAGGCTGGGACGGAGGAGGGGGAGGCAGAGGCCTTGGGCCGGATGGACAGCAGCGGCGCGCCGCCAAGGGTGGTGGCCGGGGCGGCCGCCGGGGCGGCCGCCGGGGCTGTGACCTCCCACCATGAGCGAGGAGGCAGTGCAGGGGCCTTGGGCGGTGGCGCAGCTGCACCAGCGCCCCGTCGCCGGGCAAATCGGGCGCGTGGGGTGGTGGTAGGAGCGACCACCACCACCGGCGCGGATTGTTGTGCAGGCGCGCCTCCTCCCTCAAACGCCGCCACCGACGACGGCAGGCCCACGCACCGCCGCCCGTGGTTCCGGGCTTCCCGATTGGACACGTACACCCGAGCCGCCCAGGCGCACGAGGTCGGCGGGTTCCAGACCAGGCCTGCCATGGCGACGAGCTGGGAAAAAATGGGAAAACGGAGAGAGAAGAGAGGACAATGGGTTGAGAAAAAATGGTGATGATGGAGAGATAGGAGAAAGAGTCACATCCTTCCTCTCGCATCCTTACCTCGTCAAAAGCGCCAACAGGGCTGTCCGTGTAGCGGGCCAGGTAGAAGCCGCCGAGGGTGTGGCTGTGAAGTGGAAGAGAAGAGATGGAATTGGATGAGCGAGGTCAAGGTTGGGAGCGTGGCTGAATTTCATCTCCCTCCTTTCGTCAACTCTCTCACCCAAACAAGCTGACGATCTTGAAGTCGGCTGGTATGTGCTTGCGCGCCTCCTCCGTGGGGACGAGCTGCAGCTGGTACAGGGCGCTGAGAAGAGGGGAGTGGAGAGAGAAAGAGTGAGAGAGACGACGCTCTGGCTGGTGCGGCCAGCCCGGCGTCGCAACCGCCGTGTGCTTTTCATCCTTACCTGCCCCTGAAGACCCAGGGGGCCGGGCCATAGCCCATGGGGCTGTGTGAGGAGAAGGGTGTCCCCTCGGGATCTATGGACGCGCGTGCGTGCGCGCACAGGGACGGGGCACCCCCGCGGAGAAAATAAAGAATTGTGAGCCAACTGAAGGCGATAAACTAGGCAGTGGCTTTCACAGACGACTAACTAAGTGAGCCGCGCTACACTGGCGCTCCTCTTCCTTGATGGCCACCCTCCGGCCGCACGGCGCACCGTCCTCATGCCCGCCCTCCACATCTGGGCGCGTCAGCGTGCCGGCCTGGCCGAACCTCAGGCGAGGGGCACACCTCGACTGCTGCAGACGATCGACTGCCGTCGCAGCGTCAAAGCGGCCGTCCTCGCCGCCGGCCCCGCCCCCTCCTGCCGCCGCGCCCCGTCCACTAGCCATCAGGTCTATTGATGAGACAGACCCGGCCGCGGTCGTCCTGAACAGTAGCCGATTCTGGGTTTGGGACAGGTGAGAGAGGGATGGAAAAGAGGCGCTCCTCACGTGCAAGTGCCCGTGGGTGAGGTGGACCCACCTCACCTCGACCACCTCAACACTCTCATCCGTCGATCCGTCGACCTTCCCTCTCTCCACGCACTCCTCAGTTGGACCGACCGAGGCAAGGGCCTCGTCCTGCTCAACGTTTTAGTCCTCCTCTGCGCCTCCAACTGGGTCATCGTCAAGGAGGCGGAGGCCGCGTCCGCCGACCCCGAAGTCTTTACGGCGCTCCGCTTTGGTGTGGCCGCCCTCGCCTTCACGCCCTGGCTGGCGAGCGGGCTGCGGGATAGGGGGACGGTGATAGCGGGCCTGGAGCTGGGCCTGTGGTCTGCGCTCGGTTACCTGACCCAGGCGGAAGCGCTGCTGTCGACGGTGCGTGAGAATGAGAATGGGCGGGATGGATGGGAGGGTTGCGGTGGTCGCTTGCACGCGCGCGCGATTTCTATCCCATCCCCTAACCCTCCTCTTCCTCTCTCTCCTCTCCACACACCACACACACACACGACGCCCACAGGACGCCTCCCGCGCCTCCTTCCTCTCCACCTTCTCCGTCGTCACCGTCCCCGTCCTGGCGGGGCTGGACGGGACCCGCATTTCGCTCACCACCTGGGCGTGCGCGGCAGCCGCGATCTTAGGGGTCTATTTCTTAGAGAATGGGGGTGCGCCCCCGTCCTGGGGTGACGCCTGGGCCCTGGCGTCTGCCGTCTGTTTCGCCGTCCAAATCTTTCGCACGGAGGCGCGGACGAAGACGGTGCCGGAGGACCGGGTGCTGCCCCTGCTGGCGGTGATAGTGGCGGTCGTCGCGGGCATCACCTGTGGCGCGGCCGTCGCGCGCGACCCGACTGCCTTACCCCGCCTCGCCGCCGCCGGGCCGGCGGGCGTGAGGGCCGCCCTGGTCACCGTCGACTGGGGCCCCGTCCTGTGGACGGGCTTCATGTCCACGGACGCGGTGCTGCTGTTGGAGCTGGTCGCTCTGCGGTGGGTGTCGTCCGTGGACGCGGCCATCGTGTACACGACGGAACCTGTCCTGGGCGCCATCATCGCCTGGTTTGTGCTGGGCGAGCGTTTTGGGCCCAAGGGTTTCCTGGGAGCGGCCATTATCATTGTGGCGGCCCTGACGACGCAGCTGGTGGGGGTGCAGGAGGGGGGTGAGGACGGGAAATGAGGATGGGGGTGGAAAAGTGGATGTGGGAGGCAGGTATTTGCTTGGGACAATGTGTGCATGTGTGGTCAGGTGACCTGGTCAGGCTGCAGAGGTGGGCACCGGGCCGCCTCTGTGCGGCAGAACGTCACGACTGATCACGCCCACGCTGCCCTGCACGTCAAACTCGTCTGTAGAAAGGCGTGGTAATCGTGCAAGTCAAAGGCGGCAGAGAAAGCCAAGGTGCTCGCCTCTCCAATGAGAAATGAGACAACGTGCTTGGAGGGTTGGGGTCACACATATTTTTTCTCTTCATGAACAGGCTCTCCCCCTCTCTCATCAAACCACCGCCACCTCCGCCACGCTCGCCACCAACACCCGCCCCAGTTCGCTGCACCCGATTCGGGTCTTCCCCTCGCTCCACAGGTCGCCCGTCCGGTAGCCCGCGTCCAGGGCGGCCGTGACCGCGCCCTCCAGGCGGGCCGCCACGCGGGGCAGGCCCAGCCCGTACCGGCACATCATGGCCGCGGACAGGACCATGGCCATCGGGTTGGCGACGTCCTGGCCGGCAATGTCGGGGGCGGACCCGTGCACGGGCTCGTAGATGCCGGGGCCGTCCTCCGCGACGGAAGCGGAGGGCAGCATGCCGAGGGAGCCCGTCAGCATGGACGCCTCATCCGACAGGATGTCCCCGAAAATGTTGCCGGTGACGATGGTGTCAAACTCCCGGGGGTTGCGCACCATCTGCATGGCCGCATTGTCGATATACATGTGGGACAGGGCGACGTCCGGGAACTCGGCCGCGCCCAGGCGGGTGACGACCTCCCGCCACAGCTGGGAGACTTCCAGGACATTCGCTTTGTCGACCGACACCAGGCGCCCGCCCCGCTTGCGGGCCAGCTCGAAGGCCACGCGCGCGATACGCTCCACTTCCGGCTCCGAGTAAATGTCGGTGTTGAATCCCTGGCGGGCGCCCGTGACGGGGTCGGTCTTGAAACCGCGGGGCTCACCAAAGTAGATGCCGCCGACCAGCTCGCGCACGATCATGATGTCAACGCCCTCCACCACCTCCCGCTTGAGGGCGCTCGCGTCGGCGAGCTGGGGCAGGACAACGGCCGGCCGCAGGTTGGCAAAGGCGTTCAGGGAGGCCCGCAGGGCTAAGAGGCCGCGTTCAGGGCGCTGGGCGGCGGGGAGGGTGTCCCACTTGTAGCTGTGTGAAGAGATGGGGGTCGGAGGTCGGGTCTAGTGGTGAGAGACAGGCGAGCGGCGGCTTGCCTCGTCCCGTGTGCGCGCGCCTCCTGCTTCACTCTCTATCTCTCCATCACTTCAGTCTCACCCTCCAATCGCGGCCAGCAACACAGCATCCGACCGCTTGCAGGCCTCAAAGGTGGCGGCCGGGTAGGGTTCCCCGACCGCGTCAATCGCGGCCCCGCCAATCAGTGCCTCCTCAAACTCAAAGGACACGCCCTCCGCTGCGCCGGCCGCTTTGAGGACCTCCACGGCGACGGTCGCAATCTCTGGACCGATGCCATCACCGGGGAGCACGCAGATTTTCTTGGTGACGGCGGCGGCGGCGGCGACGGCGCGGCGAACGGTGGGGCGAGCAACGCCGGCACGGCGGGTGGTGGCCGCGGGGGCGGGGGCCGCACGTGGGGCTGCGCCCGCCGCGCCCGCCGCGGTGTGGGCGAGGGAGGCCATTGGTGTTGCAAGGACGCCGGAAAAAAGGGTGTGTGTGGAGTGTGCGCGCGGGAGCGGGCCGAGAGAGAGAACCCAAAAGCGTGTGAAGCAAAAAAAAACAACCTAGCCACTGACCCTTCCGTCCTACCTGCCGGCATCCTCAATCACCCACTACCACCGCCGGCGTCACTATTGAGGATGAGGATGATAACTCATCCACCACCACCGCCGGCGCCGCGTGCGCCACCCCTGCCTCCTTCAACCCACCCCCTCCATCCACTTGCCCGACCGCACGCAACAACGCGGCAGCCTTCAACCGCATCTCCTCGTACTCACCCTCTGGCGTGGACTGGATGACGACCGCCCCGCCCGCACCGATGGTCAGGGTGTCGGCTGACCGATCCAGGATGGCGGTGCGGATGACGATGTTCAAGTCAAACGCTCCGGGGCGCACGCTGAGCCAGCCGATGCCGCCAGAGTAGGGGCCGCGGGCGGCGCCCTCCAACCCCGCCAGGATCTCCATGGACCGCTGCTTGGGCGCGCCCGTCATGGACCCGCCCGGGAAAGCGGCCCGGATGGCGGCCAGCGCGGAGATGCCGGGCGCGCGCACGCCGACGACGGTGGACACCAACTGGTGGACGGTGGCGAAGGACTCGACCTCCATCAGCCCGGGGACGCGCACGCTGCCGGCCACGCACACGCGGCCCAGGTCATTGCGGAGGAGGTCCACAATCATCAGATTTTCAGCCCGGTCCTTCTCAGAGGCCGCCAGGGCGGCCGCCACCGCGGCATCGGCGGCCGGGTCGGACCGGTCCCGGGGGGCGGTGCCTTTAATGGGCCGGGCCTCCAGCACCCGGCCCTCCTCGTCGGGGCTGCCCCGTAAGAAGCGTTCGGGCGAGGAACAGCAGAGGACGGGGCCCGAGGTGGCCGGGTCGGCAGGCGAGGAAAAGTCGAGGAAGGCCGCATACGGGGCCGGGTTGACGGCCCGGAGCGACCTGTAGAAGGCGGCCGGGTCGGGCAGGGCCGCGGGCGACCGCACCAGCGCCGTCGTCAGGCAGAGCTCGTACGAATCGCCTGCGGCCAGTGCCTCCCGGCAGGCGGCCACGTCGGCCAGATAGGTGGCTTTGCCCCGGCGGACGGTGAAAGGAGGAGGTGGTGGGCTGGGCCGGGCAGCAGCGTGAGGCGCAGCTGCGGCGGCCGCGGCGCCGGCAGGGTCGGCCGCGAGGGTCGCGACCGCCGCGGCCGTCGCCTCCACCCACTCCTCCGCCGCACCGGCATCCCCCCCGCCTCCAGCATCCGCCAGGGCCACCACGTACACATCCCCGGCCGCATGGTCTACCGCCACCAGCCTGTCCGCAAAGAAAAAGGCCGCGTCGGGGAGGGGGGAGGATGGGGCGGGTGTGGTGGAGGTGGTGGGCACGCCACCGCTCCCACCGCTCCCGCCGCCGCACTCGGCACGCAGCTCGTAGCCCAAGTACCCGACCCATCCGCCCACAAAGGGGAAGGGGAGGGTGGCCGCGGCGGCCAGGCCGGGCGGGTCCAGGGCCGCGTCGGCCAGGCCGGCGCCCAGGGCAGACCACAGGGCGTCCGGGGTCGAGGTGGTGGCCGGCTTGTCTGCAGCGCCGCCGACCACGGTGGTCAGCACCCCGCCACCGCCGCCGCCAGGATTCAGCTTGTAGCTAATGCGCCGCCAGCGCGCGCCCCCTTTACTCCCCATGTACGAGAACTGGCCCCGGTCGGGCGCGGAGGAGGAGTCGAGCCAAAACGTGTCGGCTGTCGCGTGGCTGGCGCCAAAGAGCACAAAAAAGAGGGCCTCCCCACAGCCGGCCGGGACGAGGGCGGTGGCAGCGCCTGGCAGGCGGCGAACGGCTAGCGTGGTCGTCTTCGACCGCGCCTCAGGTGGGGGCGGCGTGGGCGGCGGCACCGCGGCCGGGCGGTTCAGCAGCAGGGCCGCGACCGCCGCGTCGGCCGAGGCCGCGCCCGCAGGCACGGTCGGCCCGGGGGCGCGGCCCTGCCCGACTAGCGTCACGTCCCTAAAATTGGCGCACAAGCGGGCCCCGTACGCCGTCGCCACCGATTCCGGGTGAAATTGCACACCAAACAGGGGCAGGGAGGCGTGGGCGATCGCCATCAGGACGGGGCGCCCGCCGTCGAGGAGGTCGGCGGCGGCCGCATTGTTTCGTCCCATCCGCGCCGTCGCCGGGCGGGCTGAAGGGGGTGACGAGGGGGGAGCCTCACCATCGGCAGCGGTCGCCACGGCGTGCGTGCCGCCCACCGTCCAGGCGGTCGGCACCAGGCAGGGCGGCAGGGAGGCCTCCTCGACGACCAGGGAGTGGTAGCGGACGACCTCCAGGCCGCGGGGGGTCGGGGGCAGAGAGGACGAGGGGATCCCCTCAAACAGCGGGCACCGCCCGCCATGCCGCACCGCGCTCAGCCGCCCATGGACGGGCGTACCAGCCCGCCTCACCTGGCCGCCCAGGGCCAGGGCCAGGGCTTGCATGCCCAGGCACACGCCCAGGACAGGGATGCGAGCAGAATGTGGGTTTCCCTCCTCGACCCCCGCCGCCCAGCGCAGGAGGTCGAGGCACACGCCCACGTCGCCCGGGACGGCGGGCGAGCCGGGGCCGGGGGAGATAACGACGTTGTCCCATTCCCCGGCCTCCAGGCGGGCGCGGAGGGCGGGCCAGGGTAAGGCGTCGTTGTGGACGACGGTGGGCGGGGCTGGGTGGAAAATGAAAATGTGGAGTGAGAGCGCGAGGACTCAAATTCGGCCACGCCTCTCCTCTCTCATTCTCTCTCCCCTCTTTCGTACCTCCATTCACCACGCCCAGCAGTTGGGCCAGGTTGTAGGTGTAGGAGTCATAGTTGTCGAGGAGGAGCGTGCGGACGGCGGGAGCATCAGAGGCGCGAGCATCGGCCGCGGCGTTGGTCGCCCCTGCCGACGGCGATCGAAGGGACGCGGATACCATCCCCGGGCAGGGGGCGTTGGGCCAACCGTCTGCCGCGTGTTGTGATAGAGTCTAAGGACCGGCCGTCTGCGCGCAGGTCATAGGTGAAAGTGACCGAGCGAGCGCAAGATAGCGCGTGTGCTGTAGGAGAAAGCGCGCCGTTGCCTTGACGAGCGAGGTGTGGAGCCCCTCCTTCCTCTCAACCAACCTTCACTACTGCGTTCCTCCACACAGAGCGCGTGCGCCAGAGACAAACACAGGGCGCCGCACGCGCACACGCACAGGCGCAGCTGGACGCACACACAGCTCCTCCACACCCACCATGTCCCTCGCCTTTGACGAGTATGGGCGGCCGTTCATCATCATCCGGGTGAGCGCAAAGCCCTGGAGAGGGGAGCAAGAAAAAAACTGCGCGCTCTCTTGCTGTCGCGCGCGCGACGCAACCCCCTGCTGCACAGGCCCCAGCGCCCAGCCGCTCTCTGGGCAGAGCGAGGACTATCGCTCTGCGCGCACAGCACGCCTCGGCCGTCTCGAACACTCCCCTCTGACCACACACGCCCATCTTTTCTCTCCCACCATCCCCATTCGCCAGGAGCAAGACGCCAAGTCCCGTATCTCCGGCCTGGACGCGGTCAAGGCCAACATCCAGGCCTGCAAGGCCGTGTCCCGGGTCCTGCGTTCCTCGCTGGGCCCTAAGGGCATGGACAAGATGATGCAGAGCCCGGACGGGGACGTGACCATCAGTGCGTTTTCGGGGCGAGAAGAAGAAAGAGAGCGGAAGGCGATCGGCCAGGGAGGGGCGCTGCATTTTGCGTCGCTTTGGGGCGGCTGTTATGCCACTCCACACCCGGCGGGCCCACGCTTTAATGGTTGTGCTGCTTGACTCGAAAGTCAAGCTCGCTCGCGAGGCGGGCATGGGCCGAGGCACCCCCCTTCCATGCCCTCCTTTCGCGCGCCGGCCGGATCGGTTTGCGCGCTCTCCCTGTTTCTCACGCGCTCTCTCCCTCCCTCCCCCGTCGACCTTCCCTCCATCCAGCCAACGACGGCGCCACCATCCTGGACCAGATGGACGTCCAGCACCAGGTCGCCCGCCTGCTGGTCGAGCTGTCTCGGTCCCAGGACCACGAGATCGGGGACGGGACGACGGGCGTGGTCGTCCTGGCGGGCGCCCTCCTGGAACAGGCAGAGGGCCTGCTGGACCGGGGCATCCACCCCCTGCGCATCGCTGAAGGCTACGAGCAGGCCTGCAAGGTCGCGGTCGCCGAGCTGGAGCGGTGCGCCCAGGAGTTCAAGTACAGCCTGACGGACACGGAGCCCCTGGTGCGGACGTGCATGACGACGCTGTCCTCCAAGATGTGAGTCACAGAAAAGAGGGGAGAGAGAGGGAGAGGTCGTCGAGGGTTGACATGTGCGGGAGAGAGAAAAACTCACCTCTCCTCATCCTCTCTCCAGCGTCGGCCGCCACAAGCGCGACCTGGCCCAGATCTGCGTGGACGCCGTCCTGGCCGTCGCCGACCTGGACCGCCGGGACGTCAACCTGGACCTGATCAAGGTGGACGGGAAAGTCGGCGGGCGGCTGGAGGACACGGCCCTGGTGCGGGGTATTGTGCTCGACAAGGACTTCTCGCATCCTCAAATGCCGAAATCCCTGACTGACGCCCGCATCGCCATCCTGACCTGCCCCTTTGAGCCACCCCGCCCCAAGACCAAGCACAAGGTCGACATCGACACGGTCGCCAAGTTCGAGGCCCTGCGGGACGCGGAGCGCGCCTACTTCGAGGAGATGGTGACGCTGTGCAAGGACTCGGGAGCGACCCTGGTCCTCTGCCAGTGGGGCTTCGACGACGAGGCCAACCACCTGCTCCTCTCCCGCGGTCTGCCCGCCGTGCGCTGGGTGGGCGGCGTCGAGATCGAGCTGATCGCCATGGCGACGGGCGCCCGCATCGTGCCCCGCTTCTCAGAGCTGACCCCGGACAAGCTGGGCAAGGCGGCGTCCGTGAAGGAGGTCGCGTACGGGACCACCCGGGACCGCGTCCTTGTCATCGAGGGCTGCCCCAACACCTCCGCCGTCACCATCTTCGTGCGGGGCGGCAACAAGATGGTGGTGGACGAGACCAAGCGTTCCCTGCACGACGCCCTGTGCGTCGCCCGCAACCTGGTCCGCGACAACCAGGTCGTGTACGGCGGCGGCGCGGCCGAGATCGCGTGCTCCCTGTCCGTGGAGGCCGCCGCGGACAAGGTGGCGGGCGTGGAGGCGTACGCCTACCGGGCTTTTGCGGAGGCGCTGGAGGCGGTGCCCTTGGCCCTGGCCGAGAATTCGGGCTTGCCCGCGATCGAGTCGCTGACGGAAGTCAAGGCCGCCCAGGTCGCGCAGGCCAACCCGTACCTTGGCATCGACTGCAACCAGCTGGGCACGGCCGACATGCGGGAGCAGGGCGTGTTCGAGACCCTCATCGGCAAGCGCCAGCAGCTCATATTGGCGACCCAGGTGTGCCGCATGATCCTGAAGATCGACGACGTCATCCAGCCGGCGGAACAGTGAAACAGGAGAGAGAGAGAGAGAAAGGAATGGAGAGAAGAGGTGGGAGAGAGCGTGTGTTTTTTTCTTTTTCGTTCGTTTTTTCTTTTCTTTACACTCAATCGGAATCAGAGGGGTTATAATCGTGGAGCAGGTCCTCATCATCGTCCGCCCAGTCGGTCGGCTCGGCGGGCGGCGCGGCCTTGGAAGCGGCAGCCGGCTTGGCAGCAGCACCGCGCTTCTTCGCGGCGGGCCGGGTTTTCTCTTCCTCTTCCTCTTCTTCGCTCTCGCTCTCGTCCTCCTCCTGCCGCCGCGCACGTCCGCCCACCTTGAATTCGCCTGCGGTCTGCATGGTGCGCCGATCCCGGGCACGCTGGGCCAGGATGGCCGCGTACCGGACCAGGGGAGACGTGCCAGCGGCCCGGGCGTCGGCCAAGAAGGCTGCCACCCCTGGCGTATCTGCGGGCGCGATGCCTGCCTTCGCCCGGGCCGCCACCACATAGGCGGTATTGGCGTCCAGGCAGGCGATCAGGCCTCGCACGGGCGACCGCAGCTTGTCGACCGGGCACTTCTTGGCGAACGCCCGCAGGCGGACGCAGGTCGGGCGGGCTAGCTCCGGGAAGGAGGGCGAGGTCGACCAGGGGGCCAGGGAGTCGGCCAACAATTCCACGACCTGGTCCACCAGGTCGGCCTGGAAGGCCGGGGAGGCCAGGGAGGCCTTGGAGGCGCGCAGGAGGACCGCGTCCGGGTCGACGGTGTGGGAAGAGACACCGCCGCTGCCACCTCCACGCCCCCGCTTTTTGTTGGGCGCTGTGCTGTGCAAGCCCTTCCACTCGAGCATGTCGCACAGCAGCGGGGCGACGGGCGCGTACACGCCGACGGCCGCGGCCAGGCCGACCAGGGCCCGCAGGCACCGCAGGCGGAGCGGGAAGTAGCGCGGGGTGGGGACCAGGGAGGCGGCCGCCTGGAGGAGGTGGGAGACGGGGAAGGCGAGCGCGCCGAGCGAGGCGGTCGCCTCCTTGCCCGCCAGCTCGCCGACTGCCCGGGCCCACAGCTCCAGGCAGCCGACCGTCTGCCAGCAGTAGACCGCCCGGAAGGCGTCCTTGGTTTTAGAACCCATCGCCCCGCGCACCACCTGGGCCAGCTGGCGGACGTAGGCGAAGGCGTGGCGGTAGGCGGCCCCCCCGCCCACGGCCCCGTACGTCTCCACCACGCACGCCGCGTCCAGGGCCAGGCGGGCGGCGTGAGAGGCCGACATAAACTTGGAGGACCGGACGTACTCGCGGTACATGCCCTTGAGGGCGGCGTCGGGAGTAGGGTCGGGCAGGGCCAGGGCGGACGCCCGCACAAAGAGGGCGGCCTGGAGGGCCGGCCCCGGGTCAGGCCCGCCAAACACGGCGAGTGCGGCCTTCAACCACTTGCGCTGCAGGCGGTCGGAGCAGACCAGGAAGGGCACGGACGGGCGGGCGCACCGCAGGATGAAAGCCGACATGGCCGGGTCGGTCATGGTGCCCAGCAGGTGGAGCGCGTTGCCTAGGTAGGACTTGATGAGCGGCTCCGCCTTGCGCCAGCGGGACGAGGTGCGCGGGTCGAGGGGCGCGGGGCGGGCTTTGGGCGGCGCGCCCGCCTGACCAGCAGCACTCTTCGCGACCGCCAACACCTCATCCGGGCCCGCCGCCGGCAACTCCAGCACCCGCCGGAACAGGCCGTCCGCCTCGCGCAGGACAAACAGGAGGAGCGTGTTGAAGGCGGCGCCAGAGCCCAGGCGCAGGGCGGCCTGGGCGCCCGCCCCGCCATCATCTTCGGCCGGCCCGACCTCGCCGTGGTGGCAGGCCGCCCGGAATGTCTGCATGAGCGTGCGCAGAGAGCGCAGGGACGGGTCGGCTTTCGTTGACCGGCACCACTCCAGGATCTGGGCGGCCTGTTGGGGGCGGGGCGGCGGGGGTGGGAGGCGGGTGCCTGGCCGGTCGGGGGTGGCGGGGGCGGCCGCGGTGGGGGGCTGCCGGGCGCCCCCCTCGCCTTCCTCGCCTTCCTCGCCTTCCTCGTCCTCATCGTCAGAGGTGGCAGGCGAGATGACTTCGCGGACGGGCGCGGGCGCGTCCTCGACCTCGCCCGCATCGTCGTCGGACGAGGAGGAGGAGGAGCTGTTGTCGTCCTCTTCCTCGCCATCAATGCCCTTCAGGTCGCTCGCCTCTTCTTCTTCCTCCTCCTCCTCCTCGCCCTCAAAGGCCAGCAACTCCTCGTCCGCCGCCTCAAGGTAGTTGAAAAATTCTGGGTCCTTCTCCTTGAGGGCGGCCAGTTCGGCCTTGTGGCGGTCGGCGGCGGAGAGGCCGTGCTGTTTTTTAGCAGCGGGCGCCGGCTTGGAGGTCGGGTGGGCAGCGCCGGCAGGGCGGCGCTCGCCCTTGCCACCCTCACCCGTATCCCTCTCAGCCGCCGCCATGACGTCGTCAAATCCGCCCGCCATGAAAGCGTCCAGGTCCATGGCGGCCGCGGCGGTGGCCGCGGCAGCGGGCTTGGCGGAGGCGGGCGCATGCGGGAGCGCACCGGCCGCCGGCCGCCTAGCCGACGTGCTGCGTTTGGGCATGGCTCTCGTGCGTGTGCGTGCGTGCGCGTTTATTCACGCCAGGATAGGGACAGATAGATAGAGATTGATCTGGGGCACGTCGAAGAGAGAAGGATAGCGCGCGTCTTGTTTCGGTCGGAGTGCTATGATGAAAGAAAATGAAATGCGAGCGGCGGCTCCGAGAGAGTGAAGTGATTAAGTGAGCGAAGAATGGGGCAGACCTTTCTTTTGACCTGCAGTTTCTTTTTTTTCTCCCATCAACTCACGTGCGACCCTTCAACAGAGGGCGGCCGCGTCTTGTGCTGGGTCACGCACTCTCTGTCCACAGACACAACACAAACTTCTGTTAGTCAACCTTCCTGCTCGCGCCGTGCGAGGACCTAAGTGTGCCGTGCGAGCACAAAAAGCAGGGGGGCCAACGCTCTAAAAAAACGCGCAGTGGCCGCCGTCGCTCTTCTCCCTTTCGTTACGCCGCCCACGCACACTCTGCCAACTCCACGCTGCACTCATCATGAGCACCGAGTACAAGAACGTCTACCCGACCGGGCCGGACGCGTGCACGGGGCCGGGGTGCAAGGTAAATGGAGAGAGAGAGAACGACCTCACCGACACATGTGCTCAGCGCACGCCCTAGCCCACAAAAAAAATGCGACCTCAAAATTCCCCCATCATTTTCCAGGTCGCTATCGGCTCCTTCGCCAACGCCTTCTACGTCATCAACCTGGCCTTCTTCGGCGGCGTGCTCGCCCTCTGCACCGCCTTCCTGGTCTGGCGCGCCCGCCGGCTGGCCAAATCGCCCGCGCCTTGGGTGACGGACGTCGACCGGTCGGCGACCGCGTTCATGTCCTCAAAAGTCAACACGCCCCGGTGGCGGGTGTCAGAGACAGATGAGCACCGGGTCGAGGTCGGCCGCACCGAATACTGCTTGAAGTTCAGGGGCTACCAGGCGCACTGGCTAGGGAGGCTCTGCTACGCCCTGTGCTGTGCCATCTCCCTCCAATTCCTCGCCCTGTACATCACCATCCTGGTGGACTTCTACATGGACTGCCAGGTCCGGTCGATTGACAACCTGTGCTTTTACGGCAACCACTTTTTGTTTGGTTCCTACGACGCCAACGGCCTGGCCTTTTTCGTCATCTGGTGCGCGTCCGTCGTCTGGTACACCGGCTGGGTCCTGTGCAAAGGGCGGGTCATCAACTGGTTCCGCTTGCCCGTGCCTGACCTGCGGGCCGCTCGCTGGGTGGGCGTCTGGGCGCCCGACCATGCGGAGGTGCTGACCCAGTACGCCTCCCCGCTGGTGCTGTGGTTTCGGAAAGTGAAACGGGCACTGACGCCGGCCAGGGCGAGGGGGCACTGGAAGACGGTGCCGATTGAGGGAGGGACGGGTGGAGGAGCGGTCATCGCCACACTGCCCGCCTCGCCAAAGGTTGCTTCCACTCCACCCCCGCCCCGCTTCTTCACCTTCCAGGGCCTGCGCTTCCTGGTGGAGCCCGAGCGGGGCCTGCCCCGCCGTGCTCGCTGGCCCGTCGCGGCCAGTACGGCCGAAGTCCTGGCCCTGCGCCCGGGCCTCACCACCACCGAGGCGGCTGTCCGCCGTGCCGTGGTCGGCCCCAACGCCTGCCCCTTCCAGCCCTCCACCTTCTCTGAGCTGCTGGTCGACGAGTTCTTCACCCTCTTCCACGTCTACCAGCTAGTCCAGTACGTGCTCTGGTACTGGAATTCCTACATCTTTGTGGCGGCCATCATGACGTTAGTCGTCCTCCTGTCGGCCTGCTTCTCGATGCTCCTGGTCGCTCGCGCCCAGCGCGCCATTGCCCAGGTCGCCAACACGTCCCTGCCCGTCCTGGCGAGGCGGGATGGGCAGTGGGTGACATTGGATTCAACAGAACTCGTCCCGGGCGATGTCGTCCGCATCCGCCCAGACTCGGTCGTCCCCTGCGACCTGGCCGTCATTTCGGGGACGTGCGTGGTGGACGAGTCTGCCCTGACGGGCGAGTCCATGCCCACCCTCAAGTGTGCCTGCACGCGGGAGGGCGTCTTCTTCGACTGTGCGCACCCGATGCCACGCCACACACTGTTTGCTGGGACGACCGTGCGCCAGGCGACGGCGGCCGGCACTGGCGGGACGGGGCATGGTGGAGGAGGGGGGGCGGCAAATGCCCCCCTGGTGGCGGCGGCTTCCTCGACAGCGCCCAACGGCAACGGGTGCACCTCCGGCGCCGCCGCCGCCTCGGACGAGCCCGCTGGCGTGGAAGCGGCGGTCATTGCGACCGGCATGGACACGTCCAAAGGCGACCTGCTGGCCGTCATCCTGTTCCCGTCGGCCATGGTGTTCAAGTATGACGAGGAAATGCCGGTCGTCATCACCCTGCTCCTCCTCTACTCCGTCGCCTGCTTCATCCTGGCCATCGACTTCCAGAACAAGTCGGGCGTGGTATCGACGTGGGTGACTAAATGGATCTACTGCACGAGCGTGGTCAACCAGATCCTGTCGCCGCTGCTGCCGGTGGCGCTGGAGGTCGGCCAGATCCAGGTAAGATAGGGGATGAGGCAGGGTTTGGTTCGGTGGGTGGCGCTGGAGAGGAAGATCGTGCGCGTCCAGTCAGGCCTAAAGGTTGTGAACTTGCCGACATGTACTGACCCTTTTGGTGGGGCGGGCGGAGCAAGGAGCACCACGCATGCGGGCGGGGTTGGCGGGCTGCTCCGAGACGCTCTCTTTTCCATTTTCCCTCACCTCTTTTTCCCCTGCCCTAATTCTTCTCATCAGGCCATGAAACGCCTGAAATCAAAGGGCATCGTCAGCCTGCAGCCCAAACGCATCATGATCTCGGGCAAAGTGCGGGTGTACGCGTTTGACAAGACGGGCACGCTGACCAAGGACGGCCTGGATTTCTTGGGCTTCCGCCCAGTTGTCGAGCCAGCCAGCGGGACAGGCCCCGCCCGCCTGGGCAAGCTGGCTCACCCCGACACGGGCCTGGACCCGGCCCACCTGCTGGGTTTGGCGACCTGCCACTCCGCGGAGACATGCGGCAACATGGTCATCGCCAATGAGGTCGAGGTGAGCGAGGGAGTGGAGAATGGGAGGGAGGGCCGGGCGGGGGCGAGCAAGGGGCCGGCGCTGAGCCAGTCTCCCCTTGTTTTTTAGCGGGAGCGGCCCCAAACCTAGAAACCGTAAACGGTCCCGCCCGCCTGCGCGCGCCCCACCAATGCAGATCTAAGGACCTGGTCAACCAAGTCCGGGGGGTGGGGAGAGAGGAATTGAGGGGCGTGCCCGCCCAACCGCTCAAACTGATGTCGCCACTGCTTTCCTCCTTAGTACAAAATGTTTGAGGCAACGGGCTGGATTTTTGCGTCCGGCGATGGCGAGGTGCCCGTCATCCTGCGCTCCCCTGCTGGTGGCCAGTACACTCTGCTCCAGCGCTACAATTTTGACCACACCCGCATGACCCAGTCGGTCGTGGTGCGGGGGCCGGACGGGTCCCAAGACATTTTCGTCAAGGGCTCCTTCGAAAAGATCGGGGCGCTCTGCCGGCCGGGCTCCCTGACGGCGGAGCACGGCGCCATCGCGCGCAGCCATGCCATGAACGGGTGCTACGTCTTGGCACTGGCGAGCAGGAGGGCTGGGGTGGCGGGGGTGGAGGTAAGGAGCGGGGAGGAAGGGAGAGAGGAGGAGGTCAGAGGCGTGGGTTATGGTCGGGCGCGAGCAGCGAGCGACCGTGAGACACAGTTGAGGAGCCAGCCCCCTATTTTCCATATGGGGCCGCTCCACGCTGCGCCGAAGCGCACCGCGCTCCAGCGCTCCGGCGCGGAGGAGCTAGACCTACTGCGCACATTTGGGAAGGGCCTCACTGTTGGGCAGACCTCTTCATGGGGCCTAGGGGGTCGGCAAAGAGAGGCCCATCCTCACCAGGCAAAACCTCAATAATATCTCCTTTTCCCTTTCTTCACCTCCTCTAGGACGCCTGGACACCAATGAAGCGTGATGCCATAGAGACTGACCTCACCTTCGAAGGCCTGATCATCTTCAGGAATGAGCTGCGGCCGGACTCGGCCGAAACGATCGCGGCGTTGAAGGTGAGACAAAAAGAGGAGGGGAGGAGTTTGGGTGCTTAGGGTGCGACCGGGGTGTGGCAGGGCGCGGTTTTTCTCACGGCCTCCTGCTGGTATGTGCATGGCCATGCGCTGCACATCTTTCTAAGGTATGCGGAGCAACGGGCCGTGCGGGCCTGGAACTGCGCACCTATAGTGGACGCCTGTGCGGGTGAGACTCTTAGTGAGGGCTCACCTTTTTGGTGCGCTTGACGGCGCCACAGCGCCGCCCTGTCCTCGTTTCTACGCCCGTCACACAAGTCACATACTTGCGCACCAGCGCAGAGGAACTGTGGGCCAAGCCTAAACGCCGCACGCCGTGGGGAGGAGGTTCTTGGGTGAACGCTTCTCCGCAGCCCTGCCTCTCGAGTCGCCGCCCCGCCCCCAGAGTCCACATTTTTCCTATGGGCTTAGGGAATATAATGCGGACATAGCCAGCTTGTGTCTGCGGGGCGATGCGGAGAAAGGCGCACAGCTGTACAGGCGCGGGCGCGATAAAGAGCCGTCTCTGGGGAGGCTTTGCCTGCTGGTTGAAGTCAAAAGACCGCAGATTCCGCCCTTGCTGCGCCTTTTCTTTCGCACCCGTGCGGCGATGCGGCATACTTGATCGCACACGCACCTGGCACGCTCAAACAGAGGGGCCCTGCTCTTTCGGAACTCCACGCGGCGCAAACTTTTAGGGCAGACCTGCCAATTTTATCTACACAAACCCCGCGCCCCTTCGGCCTCGCGCCTCTTTACTCCGCACAACGCAATACTATTTGCAGAAATAGGGTTTCGCCTGTGCGCGCACCGAAAGTGCGCACCGAATGGCGGGGCCGGCATGGCCGGGCGTGGAGCATAAGCGACCCTCCTAACTCAGGCTGGTCCCTGGTGGACCGGAAAAGGGCCTGTTGGCGGTGCTCTCCCTTTGCCTTGCTCCGCATGCTGGAGTGTGGGGTGTGCGGAGTGGTGGACGAGATCTGGACATAATTTGGGAGCAGTTGGCATCCAGGAAGCCCACCCGCGCCGCGGTGTGGTGCGCCTCTTTTTCGCGCGCCACGGCCGCGCTCCGCTCTCCTTCCCTCCTCATTTTCAACGTCCGCCCGTCCTTCCGCCTCCTCACCGACCTACCCCTCCCCCCTCCCTTCCACACGCGCCTTCCAGGCCGGCAATGTCCGCCCCGTCATGATCACGGGCGACTCACCCCAGTGCGGCGTCTACATCGCCCGGGAGCTGGGCATGGTCCCCGCCTCGGCCTCAGTGCTGCTGGGCGAGTTCGACCACGCGACCGCGTCGGTCCGTTGGCGCCGGGTCGCCCCGACGGGCAGCTCTATGCACGGCGGCGTCAACATCGCCCCCGCGTTCGATGATGATGGCCCCGGCCTAGACACGGGCGCGATGCTGGACACGTACGGGCCCTCCCTGGAAAGCGGGTCCACCGAGCTGGCCATGACCGGGTCAGCCTTCAAGATGCTGCACCAGACCGGCCTCGCGCCCCGGCTCCTCTACTTCACCCGCGTCTTTGGCCGGGTCAAGCCGGAGGGCAAAATCATGATCGTGGACGCCTTTGTCAACTCGGGCGTGGTCGTCGGCATGTGCGGGGATGGCGGTAACGACTGTGGCGCCCTGCGGACCGCCCACACGGGGGTGGCCCTGTCCAAAGCCGACGCGTCCATGGTCTCGCCTTTCACCGCCAAATCCAAGACCGTCACCGCCGTCGTCGACCTGCTCCGCGAAGGCCGGGGCGCCCTGCACACCTCCATCGCGGCCTACAAGTTCCTCATCACGTACGGGCTCCTATTTTCGGTGCTGAAGCTGTCGTTCTACTACTTTGGCGTCATCATGTGCCAGATGGCCTATTTCATGACGGAGGGCATCGCGATCATTGCCATCCCTTTCGCCATGACCCTGTCCCTGCCCGCCACCGTCCTGGGCAAGTGCCGCCCCTCGCACGGGCTCTTGTCCGCCATAACGACATCATCCGCGCTGGGCTTGTGGGCGGTCAACACGGCCTTTACGGTGGGCGCCCTGTTTTATATGAAGGCCTCACCCGATTACGTGCGGTGGCCCGCGCAGAACGCGGTCGGCGCGGCCTGGTGGACCATGGGCGACAACTGGGAGTCGACCGTCCTGTTCTTCATGACCTTCTCCCAATTCATCACGGCGGGTCTGGTCTTCTCCTTCGGCGCCGGCTTCAACCGGACCCTCTTCCGCAACTGGCTCCTGTGCGCGGTCTGGGGCGGCCTGTTTGGGTTGACGATCTACTTGCTCTTGTCTCCGCCCAACATGGCGACCTTCACCTTTCACGTCGCCTCCCAGGCATTCAACGGGCCAGACACGGACAGCCCGGTGTGGGTCAAGTTCCAGAAAGCGGGGGGCAAGCCCACGCCCGGCATGTCCTTCAACTTCCGCCTCGGCCTGCTGCTCATCATCCTGAGCAACCTGGCCTGCCAGGCCCTGTGGCAGGGCGGGGTGACAGGGCCCCTTGGGACGGCGGTCCGCCGCTTGCGGCCGTCCAAGCGGCCGCGGTTCCGATTGTGATTGAGAGAGACAGAGAGATGGTGTGCGTGTTTTGGAAAATCAAATACATTTTTTCTTTTCATCACCCCCCCCACTCCTCCCTTACTCCCCTCCTCCTTCCTCCGCCCGCCCTAGGTGCCGCAGGACGTCGCCAACCAGATAGAGCGATCCCGTCACCAGGACGCGCAGGCGCACGCCCGGGCGGGCCTGGCTGGCGGAGCGCAGCCACTCGATGGCGGACTTGACAGATGGCGAGACCGCCCCGGCGGCCGCTTCCCGGGCGGCAGCGGTGGTGGCGGCCGCTCTTGCTGAGGCCGCCCCTGACTCTGCCCGGGTCGGGCTAGGCGGTAAAGGTGGGAGGGGTGGGAGGCACGGGGACGGCCCCGCACCACCACCACCACCACCCCGCTGCCCGGCCGCCGCCGCCGTCGCCGCCGCCGCCGCCCCGGCGCTCGCCAGGTCGGCCCAGACCGCCTGTAGCGAGTGCTGCCAGGACAGGTCGACCTTGGCTTCCTCGGCCGGGCCTAGCTGGGAGTAGGAGGAATCGGGCGGCACGAACAGGGCGCCCGCCAAGGGAGCCCCCCGGGCCCGCAGGGTGTCTGTCAGCGGGGTCAGCAGGCGGCGCGGGTCGCGCTCGTGCATGCAGTTGAAGAGGAGGAGGCGGACGTCGCTGGTGGTGGGAGTGGTGGTGGTGGCAGGGGCCCCGTTGCCGGCTGCTGCTGCGCCCGTGGCACCCACTCCCCCCGCCTTCACCTCTGACGCAAACCAGTGAGCGCAAGTCTCCATGGACTCCGGCGTGTGCGCGCCGTCCAGGTAAAAGGACAGGGCGCTGGTTGCGGCCGAGGCCGCCCCACCGTCGTGGACAACCTCCGCCCGGCCGTGCCAGGCGCACGTCTCAAGGCCGGACGCGTACTCGGCGGGGAGAGCGCCCTTGGCCAGGGCCGTTACCCGGCTGGCCGCGCCGGCAGGGGCGGCACCCGACGGCAGGTCCGACGCGTGTTCGACCGCCCACCCCTCAAACGCGCCCGCAAGGGACACGGCCAGCGCGGCGTTGGTCGCTTGGTGCGCGCCGCGCAGGCCCAGGGGGGGGGTGTCGCCGGGAGTGCCGCCTGGGCCCTTGTAATCCGACAAAGCTGGAACCAGGGAGAGCGGGATGTTGACGGCGGCGGCGCGTTCCTGGAATGAGAGAAGGAAACGGGGTCAGACACGAGAGCTCATGGGATGGTTTTAAGCACCTCCTCTCTCCTCATTTCTCTTACCATCAGCGTCTCGGCCGCATCCGGCCGTTGTGGCACTGTGAATGCCCGGCTGCCGCGCTTGAAAATGCCGGCCTTCTGGGTCGCAATCGCGGGCAGGGTGTCCCCCAGCAGCTCCATGTGGTCAAAGCCGAGCGGCGAGATGCCTGCCGCGATGGGGGGCGGGCAGACATTGGTCGCGTCCAGGCGCCCACCGATGCCGACCTCCAGGATGGCGACGTCCACGCCCGCGTCCAGAAAGCAGCGCAGGCCGCAGAGGGTCAGGAATTTGAAGTAGGCCGGAACGCCCACCCGGTCATCCGCCGCGGCGGCCAGGGTGTCAAAGGTCGAGTCCAGGGCGCGCACAAACGGGGCGCGCGCGACGGGGCGGCTGGAATGGATGGAAAGAGGTGTGTGAGGGGAGACATAATCACGCACACACGCGCACAGCCACCCCCTCACTCGCTCTCTCCTATCACGCTCCACCCTCTAGCGCACCCGTCAATCCGGATGCGTTCCCGGACATCCCAAAGGTGGGGCGACGTGAACAGGCCTGTCCTATAGCCGGCCGCCCGCAAGATGGACTCCACAAACGCGCAGGTGGACCCTTTGCCCTTGGTGCCGGTGACATGGATGATGCGCATGCCTTTGACGGGCTCGACCATGTTCAAGCGCTGAGTGAGGTGTGCGCGTGTGGGCGTGGGCGTGAGAGAAGGTTGGAGGATGAGGAGGGGGCTGCGTGAGGATGAGGTTGAGGTCGTGCGTGACACACGCAGCGCCTCTCCTCCATCTTTCTCTCTGTCTCTTTCCTCCTTACATACCTCCAAGCAGAGTTGCATGACCTCCATGGCGTGGTTCCATTCCCAGGAGTGGCCATCCTTGCGGGCCCGCCCGGTGATGAGGGTGCCCAGCTTGTCAAGCGCGGCGACGTACGTCGCGTCGTCGATGGGCGGGCCGCTGCCCCCGGCCATGGTTGTAGAGAGGGAGGGGTGTGGGGGGTAGGATGTCGATTTGTCGTGTGGGGAAGCTGGTCTCAGGTGCGTACGGGTGCGCGTGTGGTGCAAGTCGACGTCGACGTCGACGCGGCGGGCGGGGCGTGGATTGGGGGACGTGCTATGAGCGAAGCGAAGAGCATTTTTTTTTTTCACTCGCGCGGCCGCGGCCGCGCTATTTCCGATGGCCGACCTCCTGAACACCCTCCGGTCCACCCTCCGGTCCTGGTCCTGGTGGCCCGGTGTCGGTGTCAGAGCGGAATCCACGCCTAGCTTGGCCTTCCCGGACGTGCGTGCTCCCACGGCGGCGGACGCGGGATGGAGCAAGGCCGCATCTGCTGCTCTTTTCTCAACCCTCAACGTCCCAACGTTTTCGGCTGCCCAGGACGTTGTGAACGCCCTGACCATGGCCGAAATCGCGTACACCATCACAGAGTCCGGCCCACAAGTAGCCCTGGCTGCCCTGCGATCCGCCCGGGCCTCCTTCCCGTCCGGCCTATGCACGGTGGGCGCCATCCAGGCGACCTGCCCACATGTATCTCACTCATATTTACTGGGGTCCGCGCCTGGGGCGTTGTTCGTTGCCTTTGCGGGCACCCAGGCGGCCCGAGACGTCGTCACAGACGTAGACATTCGGCAGACGGAGGTGTACCTCGGGCTGGGTGGGGAGGGCGGCGGGAGCGCTGCCGCCGCTGCGGCTGTCCACCGGGGCTTCCTCGCGCGTGCGAGGGGCGTGCCCGTCGCGGTGCTGGCCGCCCACGCCGCCGCCCACGGCCGGCGCCTGGTCCTGTGCGGGCACTCCCTGGGCGGCGCGGTGGCGACCATGTCCGCCCTCAACCTGCTCCGGCGCGAAGCCGATGGCGGCGGTGGCGGCGGCGGCGGCGGGACAGCGGCGGGCGAGGTGTCATGTGTGACATTTGCTGCGCCCGCGCTGGGAAATGCTCAGCTCGCGGCCCTGGTCGCCTCCCGGCGCTGGAATGACCGGTTCTACAACTTGACCTTCCCGGACGATGTCGTGCCACGCTTGCTAGCGTCCACCCCGACCGCCCTGGCAGCAGCCGACGCGGCGGCCCAAGCAGACAAGCAGACCGCCCCGCCCATGCCGCCGGACGCGGCCTCGATTTCGCACGGGCCCTTTGGTGGTGGCCGCGCCGGCGGCGAGGCCACCCCCTCTTCCTCCTCAAAACGGACGTCTTGGGTGCCGCCTATCCCGTCCGTCCCGCCCGCCGTCGCCCGGGCAGCGGCGGCCGTGGGTGAGGCCGCCACCGCCGCCCTACCCACTGTCGCCTGGAGCGCGGCCCTGCCTGATATGCCGTCCTACGCCCATTTCGGCCAGCACCACACGCCGCACGTGCCACGGGGCACGCTGGTGAAGGCGGCGGAGATAACCGAGGACCGCGATGGAGGCGGGCGGGCTGAGGAGACGGCGTCCACCACCGGGGCCGTCGCCCTGCAGGCCCGCCTGGCCGCCCTGGCGGCGGCCTTGCCCGCCTCGGTTGCGGGCCTGGGCCTTTCGGACGCGCTCACGCGCGTGCCCGGCCTGGCCGCGCACCGGGTGGCGACCTACCGGGACCGCCTGCGCATGCTCGTGAGGAGCGTGCCGGGGGCGCCCACGGCCTGGCCGGTCGGGGCGAGCCCTCCCCCGCCGCCGAGCCTGTCAGGTGGTGTCGCTCCGCCTCTGGCCCTGTCGGCCGCCCGGGCCCGCCTGCCACCACTGCCGCCACCCCCGCCACCAAACGACGAGAGCGGCGCCCGGTCCTACTGGGCGACCGTGCGCCGCACCGCGGTGGACCTGGCCCAACGGGCGGCGGCGGCCCGGGTGAGGCCGGGCGCCGCCGCCACGGCCGCCACGGCGCTGAGCCTGACCATCCTCGTGCGCGGGCGGGGCCTCGCCAGCGCGTCGGGGGCCCGGGTCGGCCTGCCGCCCGCGGCCTGGTTCCCGGCCGCCATCCGGCGGCGCCCGGCGCCTGGTAGGGTCATCGTCAACAGCGAGGCCGTTGCCTCTGACGCCATGACCGTGGTCGCCCGGGTGCCGGCGTCCGCTCTGCGTGCGGCGGCGACGAGCGGAGGCAGCAGCGCGCACCCCGCGTCGCCTCTCACCCTTCTCCTCCGCTCCGACTGCGCGACTGCCCGCCTCCCTATCGCCCTCGACCCTCCAGTCGCTTGGCTGGTTTCAGCTGGACGGCGACGTGGCGGCAGCGCAACCATCTCGGGGGAGGCACTGCACAACGGGGTCCACTACCTCCGCTTTGGCGGCGGGCCGGAGGAGGCGGTGGCCAGCCTGCGAGCGCTGGAAAGAGGTGGGGGTGGCGTGCTCGCGGGCGCGGTGCGCCGGTTGTGGGAGGGCGGGCCGCCGTCGCCGCTGCCAGGCTCGTGGCCAGACCTGGTGGTCGCCCTGTATCATCATGACCCGACGGGAGAGGAAGCAGAGACTGCGG
>Ga0315287_10000744_pt1 | contig 29025 bp, 15 predicted proteins | sample YL17G11_0_MG_FD_205037 | JGI IMG/M metagenome (GOLD analysis project Ga0315287, IMG submission 205037) | Sediment microbial communities from Yellowstone Lake, YNP, Wyoming, USA - YL17G11_0 | ecosystem: Environmental > Aquatic > Freshwater > Lake > Sediment | place: USA: Wyoming | collected...
CCCGGATCGTCCACTCTGCCTTTGAATGTTGCGGTGGAGGCAGCAGAAGCGTGGAAGGAGAAAGAAAACGCCGTCATCTTGGACCATCTTTCCCAAGACGTTGCGTTCCGCAAGACTGTCGCCGCGCTCGGCAGAATGAAGCGACGCGAAGCTGCGGCGCCGAGGAAGAAAAAAATGTGGGCGCTGCCGCATGCTGCTGCTGCCGCGGGGTATCGAAAAGGCGGGGAAGAAACACTGCCGATTTCGAGCATGGGCCCGAGGGATGACCTCGTGGTGCGGATGTCCGGCGGCACAGGGTCAGAGAGCTGATAAACGTCGACGTCAACGTCATTTTTTAAATTCTTTCTGCCTCGTTTATCCCTGTACTGATTGCGACTCAGACTTCTGCCCCCAGTGAAGTCCCGTTTTTAGCCGGGCATACCCCGTATGCATGATTCTTGCAATATCTGCAGGAGCTCTATTGCACCAGTTTTCTATCACTCGATCCTTCCACTTCTCTACAAAAAAGCAGTTTGGAATGCCTTTCACAGACCGAAAGAAACCGCGCTCGGCAACAGGATTGACGATGTCGCGGACGCTTTCAACGCGCTCAATCCGGCGCACGCGTCCCTTTTTTTGTTTGTGTCTGTTCCTCGCATTCTCGGTTTTTCCTTCATTGCACGCCCTGCGGTCCTCGGATCCTAAAGCCGTCGCCCTCCCTCGGGCCCTCGCCGTCCACTGGTCAAACTCATATCATCAGGGTCGCCAACGTGGGCCAAACGGTGCTCTCGGAGGCGTGCATGCTGCCTCCGGCGTCGGCGGCAAGCAGGTCGCAATCATCGGTGCCGCTGGCTACGTGGGCTCCGCGCTGCACGCTTTTCTCGAAGCCCGAGGCGTGACCGTCACAGGCTTCGATCGGGACCCAAGAGGACTCGCGCACAGAGTCGTCGCCAACGCGAGTCACGCCATCCCGACCAAGCACCTGCACGTCTTCGATGCTGTGGTGTACCTTGGAGGGCTCACAGGTCGGGTGGCATGTGACAAACACCCGGACGACGTGCAGCACGAGAACATTGACGACATCGTGCATCTTGCACGCCGCATGCGCGCGAGCCAGACCCTCATTTTTGCGTCGACGTCCGCCGTGGCGGAGGGATCAGCTGATCGGCCGCAGCGCGAGAGCGATGCCATCCGTTTCGAGCTGCTGGATCGTTACTCTGCCTCCCTGGCCCGACGAGAGGAAGCCCTAAGACGCCTTGCCGAGGGGCACGGCAGCAGCGGCGACCGAGCTCGCTTGCCGCAGATGGTGGGTTTGCGCTTCGGCACGGTCGTCGGAACGTCGCCGAGCCAGCGCCTCGACCTGGTGCACATGGCCATGGTGTGCAACGCCTTCCTTCGTGGAAGAGTCCGGGTTACGCACGCCGAGTCGCACAGGGCGATGCTCTCCATGCGCGATCTCGAGCGAGCCATCTACCGTGTCATCGTGGCGCCGCACCGGGCTGTCCGCTTCGACGTGTTCCATTTGACGTCGTTCAATACGCACGTCTCCGCAGTCGCCACCGCGGTCGCGGCCAGGACGGGCGCCACACTGGAATACGTCGACAATCATCCTCCCGATGACATCGTCGGCTTTTCCCTCGACGCGTCCAAGTTCTCGGAGGCGTTCGATTTCACCTTCAAAGGTTCCCAGGACAGCGTCATCGACGATCTGACCAAGGACCTCCCCACGACCTGCACGGGGCGCGAGCTCACCCACCGCACGGCGAACGACTCCATGCCGTGCGCCGTGTGCAAGTCAGACGACATCCTGACTGTGCTTGACCTGGGCGAGCAGTCGCTTGCCAACGACTTTTCCGAGGACCCCGCCGTCGCAGAGACCAGAGAGCGCTACCCGCTCAAGCTGGTCAAGTGCCGCCGCTGCCACCACGCGCAGCTGTCCCACCTCGTCCCTCGCGAGCGCGTCTTCTCCAACTACAACTACCAGAGCGGGACCAGTCGGACTCTGGCCAAGTACTTCGAGTTCATCGTCGACAAGGTCGCGGAGGAAACTGGCAAGAGGGGCGCGGGCGGAACGGTGCTCGAGCTTGCCTGCAACGATGGCACGCAGCTCGACAAGTTCGCGGCGCGAGGCTGGAAGACGCACGGTGTTGACCCGGCTGCCAACCTCGTGAAGCTTGCACAGAAAAAGGGGCATCACGCGCAGGTCGGATTCTGGGGGCAGGAAGACGTGGGCAACCTGCCACCGCCTGAAGAACTCGATGCGATTGTCGGGCAGAACGTGCTCGCGCACGTGGGCCACCCCGTCGACTTCCTCTCGGCGTGCGCTCGCGCCATGGGTCCACGCACGCTGCTTTACGTGCAGACGTCGCAGTGTGAGATGTTCCAGACAGGACAGTTCGACACGGTCTACCACGAGCACGTGTCGTTCTTCTCGGCGCACTCGTTCAAGAGGGCGGCAGAGCTCGCCGGGCTCGAGATCGTCAACTTTGAAATCACGCCCATCCATGGAAGGTCCTGCCTCGTGACGATGAAGAAGATCAGCGACAGCAACGCTCTTCACGCTGGGGCGAGCGCCGGCGTCGACGAGAAAGATGCCGGGTCCACCCTCGCCAGCGCTCCCCCCACTGGCCAGTCGCAGGCTCTTCAGACATTTTTGAAGGCAGAGCACGACGAGGGCATGCTCGGAGACTGGTTTTACCTGCAGTATCGCGCTCGAGCGCACGCATTGCGGGACTGGATCCACCGCCAGCTGATCAACTTGCACGGTCAAGGCTTCGACATCGTCGGCTACGGAGCAGCAGCCAAGGGCATGGTGTTGTTGCAGTTCTTACAGAGCTTGCCCGGCGCGAAAAATGCATACGAGTGGCAGTACGTGCTCGACGACGCTCCCATGAAGCAGGGGACCTTTTGTCCGGGAACGCGCATCCCGGTGAAGCCTACTTCGGCGCTGGCGGCGCATCCGGGGTCCAAGCCCCTCGTCATCGTGATCTTCGCGTGGAACTTCGAGGAGGAGATTCTCTTCAACATCAGGGAGCAGCTCAAGGGGAGCGACCGTCGCGTTCTGGCGATCGTTCCGTTCCCGCAGCAGCGCATCATCAACGTGATGGACGGCGTCCATGTTTCTGCTGCCTCCTCCGACTCCGAGACGAAGGCCAGCAGCACCGTGCCACCCGCCGCGCCGCTGCTCGTGAATCCGATGGAGCCCGTCTCCTGGCCCCTGCGACCGCAGACCACGTGTCCCGTCGTCGCAATCATGCACTTTTACAACGAGGAGTTTTTGCTTCCGTACTGGATCCGCCACCACGCGCCTCTGTTTGACAAGGTCGTGCTCATCGACTACCACAGCACCGACAGGTCCGCGGAAGTCATCCGGAAGGAGGCGCCGTCTTCGTGGGAGGTCGTGCGTTCGCGGAACCAGGACTTTAACGCGGTCGAATGCGATCGGGAGGTGGTGCACTACGAGTCCATGCTCCCTCGCTGCTCGTGGACGATCGCCCTCACGACGACCGAGTTCCTTGTCCACCCGAACCTCCGAGGTATGTTGTCCGACGTCAGCGCCTCCCCGCAGAATGATGCGACGAAGGTGCTTCGCTTCCCCGCGTTCGTCATGGTGGGCAACGACACGATCCCTCTCAAGCGCGACGCTCAGCTCCTGGAACAGCGCTCGGTGTACAGCCTCGATCCATTACTGAACCTGAACGCGACGACGGGAGTTAACGAGGGCTACTCGAGGTTCATGCACCGCTCGGAAGTCGAGTACACTCCGGGGCGGCACGCTATAAACTTGCCGTTCGAGTGGGCAGCGAGCGGATTCATCGCCAAGTATCAGTGGACGCCATGGCCCGAGATCGTGGAAAGGAAGGCGCAAATCAAGGATAGGGTTCCGCAGGTGGACATCGACCTAGGGCAAGGACTCCACCACTTGGCCGGAAGAGAGGGTGTCATCGAGAATCAGAAGGGCGTGTATGCGTCGGCTCTCAAGGGCGACTTTCGCCTGCGCCGGGTCACGGCCGCTCAGAAGAAAGTGCAAGATAGCGATTCAAGGCCCGCATCTGCTCAGGAAAAGGCGGCTTCGCTTAATTGGTACAAGGTGACGCAGGGAGACGTCAGGTTTGTCTGGGAATGAGTCCTTTTTCGCATTTCTTTCTGTGTCATTTAGAAGTGGCCATGTTACAAGAAAAGAGAAGAGTGCCGTTCAAAAGGTTCCGCGCCGGAAATTCGCCGCAACATTGTCTCTTGTTCTTTGGCTCTATCCGCTTCTGACTTATAGGAAGTTCCTGTTTTACAATCAGAACAAGCACTGAGAGATATTTTTGGCTCTGTAACACGTGTATCGTGAAGCACAGCAGATATAGTCTCTCAGTCGTGCTTCGTCGTCTTTCACTTTGTTGCTAAGCTACACGCTGCATCGTGAGACGCAGTGGCTTTGATCTCCTTTACCGGCTTTTTGATCTGTTTTCTTGCATTGGCATTCGCCATGTCATCTTAAGAGAGCGCGACCATCCTTGCAAATACGCCCCAATCGGATTTCCAAACAGGCTCGACAGCACAAACACGATTGAAAGAGCAAAGCATGTCTTGCACGAGCAGAGTGAGACTCCGCGAGAAACCACTGGAGGGCAGGCAGTGCACATCGGTTCGATGCGTCTCTTGGAATTTGCCGGCAACTGGATAGAGTGCTCGAGGTCGAAGAGAGATCTATTATGCCGCCTTCTTGACGTTCTTGAAGAGCCTCAAATTGTGAAAGAGGGAGGAACAACAAAACAAAGATCTCGATGCATCGCTTGAGCTTCAAATACATTTTTTTTGCAGAATTTTTGTGCACAAAATCAGAGGAGGAAGAGGGTGAACCGTCATGGATGTCCACCTCAGTCATTCTGTCGCTTCAGTTTAGCTTGTGTAACTATAAAGGATGTCCCGAGGCAGTGCCTTCATCGTTTATAATTGCACAAGGAGTGACAGAAGAAACAAAAGAAAACAAGAGAGACTATAGAACATACAATCATCGACAGTAAGACATTTATTCGAAGCAGCCGTGGTCAGTTTGGATCCATTTTCGCGTCACACGTTCCCTTTGGTGTTAGTTTATTTCTCTCTGGGCTTGCATGCTTTGGGTTCGGAGCCTTCCACGTTACTGGGCTTTTCGGTCCTGGTACTTGGGTGTCTGAATTCATGCTCTGTCGCAGCTTAATACCGCTGTAAAGCGCAGCGCTTAAAAATGATAGGAAAAACCCAAGGACATTTTCGAAAGTCGCCTGAAAGTCATTGAAGCACATGGCACCTGCATTGTCCGCGGCATTTGATTTGCCCAGTTGTGAGCATCGATATGAAATGATTTTAACATGAAGAGAAGACCAAGAAAGAGAAAACTGTAGAGAAAACTGATTCGCCGTCCGATTTCGCACGCAGGAAGCGAGAAAAAATAAATGAAAAGACAGGACACGTTGCTTACCTATGAATGTAATCGCAAGGTCTTTGGTGTTTCCGGTGACGGCGGTTGCTAGCGGACTGTTGTACGTCGTCGACAACATCGAAGAATACGTCAGCACGGGACCTAGCATGCAAGAAACCGAAAGACACATCCAAAAAGTTACCGTTGTGGCTTCGGGTAAAGTAAGCAGCCCCGCGACTTCCCAACAGATATGGCAAGAAAAATTCCCCGGGGTGCCTTGTATTTGTACCTTACAGTTTTTCGTAGTGCAAGGCACTTTTTCATCTAGTTAAGCCAAGCATTGGCAGAAGAAAATGCATACTTTCTGCAGATTCGCGCTATTTTATTATCACCGATCAAATGCAAACGAGGAGTAAAATTAACGATACTTTTGTTCAGATCCGTGGAAGCTGGTTGGCCGAAAGGCTTAGAAGTTGCTTGGCGCCATCATCTTTCGTGGCACTGTGCGAAGGCTAGCTTCCCATGGATATTCAGTTGAAGATGAAGCCGTTGGCTTCATCAGCAGCTTCGGGCTACCGCAATACTCTCTGCGACCATAAAGCGTTGTTGTCATTCCTTGTCCTTATTTCTCTGCAAACCATGGTGGGGATCCTCTACAAAGTATCCCAGGTTGGTTCTCGTTACGCTTTTTCGACATTTGCAGCGTTTACGATGTCGGAGTTTGTGAAGCTTGGCATCAGCGCCAGCTTGTATGCGAAAGATAGGAAGGAACAGCAAGGACTTGCAGCTGCTTTTCGTGAGACGTACTCATCATTGACCCCGAGACATGTCTCCAAAATAGCGATTTTGTCTGCGATGTACTTCTCGAACAATCAGCTTACCTTCTTCTTGTTTCTTCGCGCCGATCCTGCGTCTATTAACCTACTAAAAGCCGGCTCAAGCGCGATCACGGCAATGATTTGGACAGTTTTCATGGGCCGAGCTGTGTCCCAACAGCAGTGGTTGGCGATTGGTCTGCAGGTCTGCGGCCTCGTCGTCGTTCAATACAACCCGTGCACGCAGCAGGCACTACTTGCTTTATCCGCTTACCTTTGGATTCTTTTTTCAGTCTTTTTGACATCGTTTAGCGGTGTTTGGAACGAGAAACAGATCAAGACGATGCCTCTCAGCCTGCATGAACAAAATATGATTATGTACACGTTCGGTGCCCTGTTCAATGGCCTGGGGCACGCAAGCATGGCAAATATCGACCACGGATTTCCTCGGTTCTTTGAAGGATTGACATTTCTATCCTTTGGCGTTATCGCGGTGAACTCCTGCTTTGGAGTCGTCGTTACTGCTGTGTTCAAGTACTCCAATGCGATTGTGAAGACACTGGCGAGTGCTGTGACGACGGTTCTTTTGACGGCGATTTCATTTATGTTTTTCGGATTTCCACTGACAATTGTCAGTGCCGCCGGTTGTACTAGTACAATCTTAGCAGTGTTTTTGTATGCTTCTGCAACAGATTAGAAAGGAGACAAAAGTGAGCAGTGCAAAAAGAGTTTTCTTCGCCCAACGCACTGATTGTAAACTAAAGAACACCGTCAAGGCGCTGCTTGCAGGCTTCTTTTCTGACTTGAATTCATAGGGTTTGTTAAGACACGGGATTCTTTGACTCAGGAAAGCGTCAGCGTACTCTCTGAAACTCCCCTGACCGGCTTCCCTGATTAAGTTACCTGCGTCAGCATACATACCATATATATGTAAAGAATATTGGCTCTGCCCTCTCCTAAATGGCATTTTCTCACGTGGCAAATACGTTTTTTATCAAAAGACAATAACGGCTTTCGCCTTGTTGCCTACCTCACTCTCTTCGCAGCTTTTGCAGCCGTCCTTCGTCACTCTTAGCCTTCAAGCTAATCACAGTCAGATCACTTAAAAGAAGAGCATGTACGTTTTCATTCCCCTTGGAGGGGCGGGACAGCGTTTCAAGAATGATGGCTACTTATTCCCAAAACCCTTGGTGCGGGCTGCTGGCGAAAAAATTATCAACCACGTCGTCCGATCGCTGAAACTGAACAACAATGAAGATACTCTTATTATTGGGTACGGCTCCGAGCTCGCCACACATGACTTCGAGTCTGTATTCCTCAAAGAGAATCCTCATCTTGACGGTTCCGTGAAATTTAAGCTTCTCGAAATGCAAACCCGCGGAGCGGCAGAGACGCTTCTCCTCATGATAAACTCGTTTGATTTGGACCCTCTCGAGGCCGTGCTTTCTATCGACTGCGACACCGCTTTCGTCGATGACGTAGTAGGAATGTTCCGGGCACGCCCTGGAAACGTTATCTTCTACTTTGAGGATGAAAATGACAAGCCTATCTATTCATACATAAAAGTTGACCACGAGAACAAGGTCACCGCCATTCAAGAGAAGCTCAAGATCAGCACCAAAGCATGCGCTGGCGCTTATGGGTTTAGCTCAGTGGCGAGTTGCCGAGCTGCAATTGAGAAGACCATAAACGAAAACAAAACGTTCAAGGGCGAGTTCTACGTTTCTTGCATTTATGCGACGATGCTCGCGGACTCGGCTACTGTACGACCGGTGTCTGTGCACTCCCGATTCTGCATGGGAACGCCGGACGAGCTCAAGCAACATGTCACAAGCGGGCTTTTGCCTTGCTTCCCCAAGAGGTACTGCTTTGATCTCGACGGAACGCTGGTAACGCATCCAGTCGAACCTGGCGACTATGCGACAGTGAAAGCGATAGACGAAAAGATCATGCTGGTGCGGGAACTGCATCGCACTGGGCATTACATCATCATTTGCACCGCACGAGGAATGAGAACATTTAAAGGCGATGTTGAAGCCGTCAAAGCAGCGCACCTGAGTGCCATCACCGAGACTCTCCGGCGCTTCGACGTTCCCTATCACGAGCTTATTCTGGGCAAGCCACACGCAGACTTTTACGTGGATGATCTCGCGGTAAATGCGCACGCGGATTTGGCCAAGGAGACGGGGCACTACTTTGACTACATTCCAGCTCGCCACTTTAACGAAGTCTCGATAACGCCGAACGAGGTCATAAAGCAGACCTCAAACATCGGAGAGATGTACTGGTACACCCACATGCCCAAGCGTCTGGCCCATCTATTGCCTCGGGCGCAGGTTTTTCCACCTGACCGCATCGTCATGCAGAAAATCCATGGCATATCTGCAAGCATGCTCTATGTGAACAAGAGTCTTACTCTCAACCACTTGAAAGCCATTCTAGAATCCCTGGACTGCATCCATGCCTGCCCAGTTCCAGAGCATGAAGCCAGTGCAACCATCGATCTGCGAGACTTATACCTGACGAAATTGGGAGTCAGACACGGAGCAATGGGTCCCGAACACAGTGACGAACATGTTTTCCAGACACTTTCGTGCAAATTGCGGGACTACTGTTCTTCCAGGATGAACAAAGCAGTCATTATGCACGGTGACCCTGTACTAACAAATATAATGTTTGATAGACACGGATGCATTAAACTGTTTGATATGCGTGGTAAGGTTGGCGAGGCGTGCACCCTGCTAGGGGACCGCCTCTACGACTATGCCAAAGTGTATCAGTCGCTCCTCGGATACGACCACGTTTTGCGAGGATGCAACGAGCATGAGTACGCCCATCTTGTCGGCACTGAAATTGTACAGCATTTCCGAAAGAGCGTAATCAGCATGTTTGGGACCGAGGGGATGGCTGATATCGCCACAATCACATCGTTTCTGTTTTACACGCTCATCCCCTTGCACCAGACAAAGCAAAGCCTCTTCTTGCGTCAGTGCCGTCGAATGCTGAGTTTGGAAGAGGAAGAAACTGGGATGCCCTTGGGTCCTCGCAAGGTCAGTATCAACGAAGAGTCGCCGGTGCTCTTTGGCGAGAATAAGATCGTTATTCGTGATGTCCTTAGCTCCACTTCAAAAATTAAAGCTCATCATCAGCAAGCTCCTTCTCCGTGAATTGAGATTGGAATTGTTTTTGAAGTACGCAAAACGAAGAAAAAAAGAGAATCAAGATGTAAGCAAGTAATAGTTGCGTGTGATCTTTCCCAAAGATATTATTCGGGCACAGGTCCTCCGGCACAGGTCATGGTACCACTTCCCATGACCAGGGGCGTTACCCCAGGCGCGACAAAAACCTGGGATCAATCTAATGACCAACTCTTCCACATCATCGAGATGATCAGATATGAAAGGAAAACTCTGTTGCGCTTTCCTTTCCTCGCGGTTCCCTACTGCCACTTCTGCATGCTGTTAGATCCAGGATTTACTCAAGCCAGCCAACAGTTCCGCCAGCAATCGAGGCACGAGAGAATTTAATCGCAATGATAAATAAACGTTGCAAGCGCATGTGTTGTGTCGAACAAGCTTCCGAGATCGACACCAGGATAAATCCCTTACATTGCCCCGCAAAGCCTCTACAATTCGATAAAACGAAATCAATTATGTTTCTTCACAACAGTATCGCTTCTTTTTTATTTTTAAAAGACGCTTACAAGTTCAACATCACGTATTCCAGTCCGAGAAAGACCCAGCAATATCGCTGAACGACGCTTTCTGCTTACCGATCTTGGGGTGGAAGGCGAACCAGTTGTCGTCGGGTTGCAGTTCCTGCCCGTGCACGTCGAGCACGATCGGGTTGACCCCAGCCGCGACCGTGCAATTGTTGTTTAACATGTACGCAGACTCCATGAAATTTCCTAACAACTTCGGCGCATATCTTCCGTTGATGAGGTATCCGGACGTGTGGAATGCTTGGCGGACTCTTTGTAAATAAGGATACGGCGATTTCTCCGTATTTGTCAAGGAACCGCTCAAGAGAACGACGTCCCAATCAGCTGGGCCCGAGAGGAAAAACTTGTCCATCGCCTTGTTGGCGGACTGAGCGTCACCTTGCAAGCTGAAGTCGTCCTCGAACACAGCACATGTCGCGTATTTGCGGTGGATGCACTCAGCCACGGCCATTGCGTGCGAAAGGCTGGATCCGATGTACCCACACTCGGTGGGAACAGCGGTCACAAATTTGTGCTTTGTGACTCCGAGAGAGTGAAACATGGCATCAATGTCTCTCCGCCTGTCCTCGCGGCGTTTCAAGCTGACCACGAACAGGGCATCGATGTTGTTGAACCCCTGATCGTCTTTGGGAGCCTTGACGCGCGTGCCGCTAGGGTGCGCGAAATGATCCCTTTGAGTCGACACCTCGTGAGCGGTCTGGACGTGTAAACTTGATGCATGTTGCTGAAGGACCTCGTCAATGAAGCGGCTGGACGCTGCTCCGTGAGCCTCCTTTAATGCCGAACAAGACAAGAGCAGGAGCAATGCGAGAGAAATCATTAAGTGCTGCATTGCTGCTGTTTTGGCGCAGCGCTGAAAATGCTTCCAGGGAATCCCCGCCCCCTGAAATGTGTTGCCTTGTTTTTTCTAAAGAAGAACGTCTTCATTGAAGAACAAAAAGTACGCATTCCGCAATTATAGGTTTTACGATGCGATATTCTATTTATGCCCTGTTCGCTTTCGGAGGCTCCTGCTCCCGATCGCCCTTATACACTCTCTTTTCCGTTTTTGCTCTTGCTCCAGAGGACGTTCTCTCATAATTATTTTTCCTTGTGAACGAATTGCAGTCGAGGTGCATAGCGACCTGGTGCATTCTTGAACGCATGTCTCATTGCTGAACAAGTTTTTGATCTGGAAAGAGGCAGATCAAAGCGGTTCTCAGCACCTATAAAAAACCATCACTCCATGAACGAAACGTCACGCGGCCGTGCAGGATCTCTTGCTCGCGTCTTCAAAACATCTGAGCTCTCGCTTCTGTGTTTTGCCCTTGCAAACTTACGAGTCAGCCCTCTGACTTCAGCATCGTCTCACTTTGATATCGGGAGCGCTGGCAGATCTTTGGGATCATCGAAACTATTCCGGGACAAGGCATTCCACGTTCCGTATCTTGGACCCCACTACTTCCTCGACCGGAAGGAGCATGTTTCAAAGTTACGGATGATCTGCAACGAAAGCAGCAAGTCTCGCCATCACTTTGTCGTGGAAGATTGCAGAGTTGTTCACGTGAGCAACGAAGAGAGCTACGAGTCGCGTTATCGATCGATTCGCACGCTCATCGACAGGGCTCTTTCGCTGGCATGTCCTGCGAGACTGCGAAAAGGCCGCTTCGAGTTTTGCGTGCTGACGGGTGACATTGAAGAGGACGCAACGTCGATGCTCAATGACGTCCCCGTGTTTGCGCCGGCTGCAACAAAGACACGAATCGGATCTCTCATTCCGGCTCCGGATCACGTTTTTGCTGGCTGGCCGGAAGCCCACAGCGGCATAGAAAACTATACAGACTTCTACGAACGATGCCGAGGTGATGTCAGTACTGCGAGCCACTCGACTGCCGGCAAGGTCGGCGGCGCAAGAAGACCTTGTCAGACGCCATGGTCGTCGCGCCGCCAGCAGCTTGTTTGGGCCGGCATGCCGACGCACGAGCAGCGCGTGAAATACATAAATGCGCTGCAGCAACACGGGGACTTTGCCAACGTGACAATCGGCCTCGGTCGAACGCAATTTATTGATCAGGCCGCGACACAGCACGTTCTTGACGTTCGAGGAAATGGTTACAGTGGTCGGACCCCGCTCTTATTTCTTCTGGGGTCGACGGTTTGGCTGGATGTAGACTCGCCCTACATCCGACATTTCACGCCGATGTTTGTTCCATGGGTGCATTACGTCCCCGTTCGACTCGCAACGCTGAACAAAACAATAGAATGGGCGAGGGCCAACCCTCGCAAGTGCGAAGAGATTTCGAGAAACGGCCAGGAGCTCGCGTTCCGTGTTTTTCATCCCGATAATGTCGCTCGAACCTGGTCTCTCCTATTGCAGAGATTGGCTCTCTTTGTAAAACCAGATTTTGAAGCGCCTTGAGTTGTTTTGAAACATTTTCCAAATCATTCGTTGATTCTTGGGTGTTTCCTTTTCTGAAGACACCTCACTCGCTTCACGTGCGTTGATACAGATGCGCGGAAATAATCTCTCTCAAGCCGCACGAGCATCAACCGCTATCGTCTTTGCATTACCCCCAGCGATCTCTTTGGCGCGACTAGCACCGACAGCCTCCGCTATCGTCTCTGTCTCTTTAGCTTCATGACCCTCCTTCTCTTCCCCGCCTTTTTCCCGCATACTCCTCTCGGAAAACCGGAGCTCCTCGTTCTTCTTCGCGTTGACGATGTTCGGGTGCCTCAGAGTCAGCTCCGGTGTCCCGAACAGAATGTTGTCCGCGGCCTCGACGCCGAGCATCAGCGAGTGGTCCTGGTTACCCACCTCGTACTTCCAGCTCCCAAACCTCCCTCGGGACCAGATGGAGCGCTCGCGGAGCCAAGGCAGGGCCTTGGAGACGGCCGCGTCTCTTTCCAGGGAAGGCGTCGGGTATCCGTAGTCGAGCCTGCGGTGGTAGAAGGAGACGACCTCGTCGCTCGAAGAAATGAGCCCCGTCGCCACGGCACCGGCCAGGGTCTCGCGCACGATGGATGGCCACTCTCGGCCTCCCAATTCCGTTGGCGTCATGTCCACGGGCTTGAGCGTCGACTCGGAGACCTCGAACATGAGCGACCAGTACGGACCTGATGTTTTGGCAGCGTTTTCGTTCGACACGTTCTCGCCCGAACCCAGGCAGAGCGTCGGCAGCCTCGTGTCATCCTTCGGACAGTTTCCCTCGGCGTAATTGGAGAAAACAGTCGTGCGGTAGAATGGACAGTCGTCTTCCGGGAAATAAAGCCAGCACTTGGTCCCGTGCGGGCACTTCCCACGCAAGCCGATGCCGATGATGTGCGACGACGACTTGAGCAGGCCCTCGGAGAGCTCTTTGGGTGCTTTGGCTGCTGCGAGCGTCACGTCGAGGGGCATGGTCGTGAGCAGAGACTCGTACTCGACGACGTCTCCCGAAGCGAGCGTCGCTCTTTTGGATTCTGCATCAAGAGCGACGACGGCACATCCAGGCCCATATTTCTGGTTTTCCTTTGGAAGAAGCTCTGCGACGCCCTTCCAGATGGCGCCCGTCCCTCCCCTTTTAGGGAAACGAAACACGGCGTTCGGGCCCCACCCAGCGTCTTCCTTGTTGCGGATCACGTTTGTGATGGCTCGCTTGACGTCCGGTGCCGCGACGCGCTCCCCGAGCCACTCGCACTGCATGGCCGTCGTCGGATACGCCCAGACCTTGAAGTTGTAGGGCCGCATGAACAGGTCGGCGATGCCCTTGCCCATGGTCCGCAAAATCCACTCGTCAAAGTTGGCAGGCTTATTCGAAGATGACTTGGCGGTCTCGGCGGCTGCCTCTGCCATGCCCGTCAGGCACGCGATCTTGTCGTCGTCGTCGAGCGCGGCGATGTTGTTCTGGAAAGGGTACGCGACCCACCGATTCTTGAGCCACACGTACGAGACGCGCTCCAGGGTGTTCCACGCGTCTTTGCCCTGCGACGACTCGAGGGAAGCGTCGATCAGCTCGTCAAAGTACGCGTAGTGAGAGAAGATGACGTGCCCTCCCATATCAAAGAGGAATCCCTCCGGGGTGACGTCGGTGCAGGCGAGGCCCCCCGCTTCCTGTGCCTGGTCGATCAGGAGCCAGTCTTTCTTGCCGTGCTGGTGGAGACGCGTCGCTGCTCCGAGTCCCGTCGGGCCGGCACCGACGACGAGAACGCCGACCTGTTTTTGAGAGGAGAAGAGGAGATGGCATGATTGTGCAGTAGAGGAAGCATGTGTGAGAGAAAATGGCGTGAGCTGCAACGGTTCGAATGAGATTGGAAAAGCTTTGTTTCTTCACGAGAAGGTGCACCAGCGAGCGTCTCAACCTAAACAGGAAATGACACACCTTTTGCACGCGGTTTGAGGAATGAGCCATCCTTTTCCCTTTGGCGTCCGTGAAGATTGTGTGAGAGTCGCTTTTCTTATGTTACCTGTTGCCTGCGTTGAAATTGCATAAGAAGCGACAGTGGAAGCAGCCAGGAGCCTGGTAATGATTTTGATTTCCGATAGATACAAAGGATAATCCTGCCTGGCAAAAAACGAAAACGAAAACTTTCGCTTTTCAGTGCAAGACTTCTGCTCTTTCTTTGTCGTAATCTGGCCTGCAAAATCGACGTGCCTGACATTGTGCTTGCCACTAAAGGTTTTCTTTTTCGATTCGCAGTATCGCTTTACGGCCATTTCCTCCTGTGAATGTAAGTCGCTCACCGAACCCCCCTAAAACAAGCGCGATGCGCGATAACAACAGCGCTCAACCTCGTGGAGGAGAGCACGAGAAACTCTTGCCTCTCCACGTCCAGAAAACCCCTCTCGTCAGCGTCGCCAAACGCGACGCTCCGCCCGTCCTCTTCGTCATCGACTTCCCGCACGTCTGTTCATGTTCTTGTTACCCTCTGAACGATGTCGCCGGGACGGCTCTGAAGAACGTAGCTTACGCCAGCATATGGATCGCTCTTTCGGCATCCGTCATTCTGTTTAACAAATACATCCTCGCGTTTGGCGGTTTCCCGTTCCCCATCACGCTCACCGTCTGGCACATGCTATTTTCGTCCTCGATCGCGTCCGTACTCGTCTGGACGGGAAAAGTGCCAGCAACGGAGAGCATGAATGCCCAGAAATACGCCAGCGCCGTGTTGCCCATAGGCGCCCTGTTTGCTGGCACTCTGTGGCTTGGGAACGCCGCGTATTTGCATTTGAGCGTTTCCTTCATCCAAATGCTCAAGGCGCTCATGCCTGCGGCTGTCTACGGCGTCGGATGTCTCTTTAGTACTGAGACTTTTGCGTGGAAGTGCGTGCTCAACATGCTGGTCATTACTTCTGGCGTTACGATGGCTTCTGCTGGGGAACTGGCGCTGGTGCCTATCGGCGTCGCCATGCAGCTCGGGTCCGTGCTGACGGAGTCGACGCGCCTCGCACTCGTTCAGATTCTGCTCCAGAGGAGAGGGCTCAAGCTCAACCCGATCACGACTCTTTACTATGTTGCTCCGGCTTCCGGGTTATTCTTGTTGATACCGTGGTCCGTGTTTGAAGCAGAAAGGCTCTGGAATGGATTCTTTGCGGGGGAGCTCACGGTCGCTCCGATGATGCTCCTCGCGAACGCTGCTTGCGCATTTGCTCTGAACCTGTCCGTTTTCTTGCTCATCGGCAAGACCTCGGCCCTGACCATGAACGTCGCAGGCGTGATCAAGGACTGGTTGTTAATCGGCTTGAGCTCCTTGCTTTTCCATTCAAAGGTCACGCCTCTGAATTTGCAGGGCTACAGCATCGCGTTCGCTGGGGTCTGTTGGTATAACTGGACGAAGCTGCAGGGCATGAAGAAAGCAGAAGCTCCGGTGGCAGAGCCGAGGAAAAATGTAATTGACGCTGAACAAAGGTGAGAGCACTTACCAGTAGAAAGCAGTTTTGTAACGTTTAAGGTGTCAGCCCAGGACCCTTGATCCAAGATGGGTTGATGGTTTTTAGCACGGGCTCATTTTTTGCCAACCCATACTGCGGTCATCAGTTTTAGCTTGCGAATCCTCCGCTTCCGCTTTCCCCCAGTCACATGCGCTGCGTGAGATCGGCAAGGAAATGCGATCGAGAAGTCTCTCTGCGCTCGGTCACGGGTGTCATGAGGCATCCACCTCGTCGCCGTTTTGTTGGTCTCACGAGGGCATCGACGAGCGCTGCGGCGGCGGTCGCCGTGATCATCAGCGTGCGCGCTTCTTTTCTGTCAAAAATTGGCCTCGATTAGCAGCGAAAATCTCTCTCGTAGTCCTCGCCACAGTGCTCGCGGCGTACTTGCTGCATCCTCGACGAAGAAACGCTATCAGGAACGATGATGTCGTCTCGGCCGGCACCGCGTCCATCTTCGCGTCACCGAGGCGTCATGGTCACAGAGCGCGCGCGCAGGCACATCGCGCCTTTGCTTCGAGCAGTCCGAGCGCTGTGGATGCGCTAGCCGCCACAGGATTTCGGGATACATCAAAAGCGATTGCAGAGGCTTCTTCGTCTTTCACTGGCGTTGCTGTTGTTGGAGGCGAGCTTGTACAAAGGAGCAAGCCTGCATCGCTCGTCATCGTCGTGCCCTTTACTTCCAAGGATGCCGTTAAGGTCATCGAGGGGTTGGAGAAGTGGCCTCGCCCGGGCAACCCGTGTTCGATGACTCGGCGTCTGGGATGGAAGAACAGCAGAAGTGGTAGCGACGCCGGAGCCGCCACTACGACAGCCACCACTGGCAGCCCCGTTGACCTTCTCTTTTGGTTCAACCGCGACCTGGACGACAACCTCTACGTAAAAGACGCAAAAGAAGTCAAAAAAAAGTTTCTCCGAGCGCTGGAACCATCATCTCACTGCTTTGATCGCGTCGAGTTCGCGTCGGCTCGCCTGTCGGACAACGAGGACGCGTATCCTTTCGGCCCTTCCAACCAGTGGTACGGCCTCTTCTTGAGCCCTGAGCGCCCCCTGGCGCCTTACGACTACGTGTTCTGGTGTGAGCATGACGTCATGCCCGTGCAGTCTGGCTGGGTGGACGCGCTCCTGCGCGAGGTCACGTTCCGCGGCGACTTTTTCGTGAAAGGCTCGATCCACCGCGGGCGCAAGCTCGACGACATGGTCTTCTACCCGGACGACGCGAGCTGGGTCACGCACATCAACGGCAACGCCCTCTACAAGGCCAACGATCCAGAGTTTACGGTCATGATCTTGCAGTGCCGCGAGGCCAACCGAGGGAGCAGGTCCTTCATGTCGTCTTTCGACGCTGCGATGTGGATCCAGCACGTCACGAGCTACGCGTCCAAGTGGCAGCAGTACCAGAATTACGCGCACAAGTTTCAGTACAACGACTTGATCCAGAACCTGAACAAGGACGTTTCCTGGCCCGAAGGCGCGCGAGACCTGGTGGCGCGGTCGCCCAAAACCTTTTTGGTGCACGGCTCGTCGGCGTCTGCCGGCGAAGAACACAGGAAGAAGACGTACGACAGGGGCGTGGCCGTGGACCCGGCGGCGAAGCTGGTCCCCCTGCCCCTGTCGGCCCACCACTCGGCCGAAGAACAGCAGCTGGACGAGCTCCCGTTCCGCCGCAAGGTCTTCGAGCCGGAAAAAGTGGCGGTCGTGGTCCCGCTCATCGCATCGCAGATAGAAAAGCTGCGCGTGCTCTTTTCACTTGCCAGCAAGGACGCGTTCCGCGCGTGCGATCCCGATACCTGGGACGAGTCGGCTCCCATCGACCTGGTATTTCACATCTCGAGCACGTGGCTCGAAGAGAGCGGCGCCGAGGGGAACGAAGCGTACCGCTCCCTGTCGACCCTGCTAGACGAGTACCCGCGCTTCAGGTCGTGCTTCGGCGACGTGCACCTACGCGCCGCCAGTCTCATGCCCTCCGAGGACATCCACACCGCGTACGTGTTCACGGGGCCCAACCTCCAGTTTCGCAGGATGATGAACGACAACTACCTCCGGTCTCGCTTCTCGCACGTGCTGCTCTTGGAGCCCGATGCCACGCCGATCAAACACGACTGGCTCCAGCGCCTGTGGCTCGAGACGCTAGGTGGCACGGAAGAAAGTTTCTGGATCAAGGGCACCGCATACCGAGGCTTCCGCGGGGACTGGGTCCGCAACCCGGCTCCCCACAACATCACAAGGGTCAACAGCATGTGGGCCGCCATGAACGGCAACGGCATTTACAACCTGCAGGACCAGGAGTTTTACGAGTTCATGGACCGCGTGTGGGAGGCCCATCCGGACCTGCCTTTCGACGGCGCCCTGCACGCCTATCTGTTCGACGGTGACAATTTCGAGCACACTAAGCGGGCATTGACCAAAATTCGGTACTCTTCATACGTGCAAAACCACGGCGCGACGCGGTTCGACATTCCCACGATACGACGAGGGTCGCCCGAAACGTATATCGTGCACTCTTCGTGCCGCGCCGAGTTTCCGAACAAAAAGGCCTACTGCTTCGTTTGCGAAAAGGACGCTCCGTGGAGCGAGGAGTGCCAGATTAAGCTCAACAGCGACGATGTCTCGCTCGATTACGACCGGTACACGACGGGCCCGACATATCGCGGTCCGGAGATCTCCAACGCCAACGCACAAGAGCTGTGGAGGATGAATGTCGTGGTGTGACTTCTTTCTTAATTTCTGTATGGGGTCAAAGAATGCGATGCGCACTTCTCCACGAGGATCAAAAATTGTGTGCACTGTTGTCCCTGCATTTCCTTGTCGTTTTTATGATCGTCGACGCGTGTTATTACAGGGAATAAAAGATGTAGAAAGGAATTGTTACGACAGCGCATCTATCACAATCCATGCATCGTTCTGCGATTGAGATCACGAATCGCGAATCGCGAAATCCCCCAGACTTGGCAACCTTCGGTAACTTTGTTATTTTGCTTTGTAAGCAATATTCACGGCATTGTACCTGAAGCAGTGGTCAGACGAGGAACAAGTAGCTCAATTTTTATGAAAACTCACAAGAAATATTTGCATGATTATTTCATCACTTCTATCGAACTCGTGTATCCCTGCAACATCTGATAGCAAGCTTTGATTCTGACCTAAATTAACTGCAAGCGGAGAGACGACAGGGAATATACAATGTCCATGGCTGCCTGCACTGCTCACCTTGGCACAGAAAGTGACAGAATCATCTCACGGAGTCTCTCTTCCCACAACTTAGTTCATTCGTCGGAACGCACACTTTCAAACAAAACGTACTTGCGGCGATTGCACATAAAACTCAAAGACGCGCAGCGATTGTTTTTCGGAGCGCCGGAGTCGCAATCTTTATCCCTGCTGCAACAAGAGACGGGATCTGCGCGATACATGCCTAACAGGACATTCTTGCGAATGGAAGTATACCTCATCGATGGACGTGGCAAATTATGGCCGGTGCAATATGAATGCGTTCGGCACGGTGGGCAGCGGCACAGTAGGCTGAAAGTCGGATGGACGAAGCTGTGCCAGGCAAACAAGTTTTCCGTGGGTGACAAAATACAGTTTCAACGGTCCTTTTGCGACGAGAATAGGATACCAGTCGTAAAAGTTGAAAGGATTGCAAGCGAATGATATTATTTGCTAGGAGAACTTTAACACATTCCAGGTCAATCCAACGTAGTCTGGAGTCCTAGACAGCGCCTGGGTCTCGTATGTGCCAAAAAACGAGCTGGATGTGAGAAACGATATCCTCCCCCCGAAAGGCTCCTCTAAGTATTTTATGAAAAGCGAGGTTAAAGGAAAGGCTCTTTTCTACCGCTCTCTTACGGGAGCGACGATCAATTGCTTAATGACGTTTGCTTTGACATCATGTAATCATTTTGCAGAATCAATGACTTCGGTGCACGATGCGATTAGCAGCCAAAAAGTGCTGATTTGTCCCCATGAGCTGATTGTCTGCCCCTCGCGCCGCCGTTGTTTTTTCCTCAAAGCTTTCAACTTGGCAGTCTCTCCAGACAGTCGCCATGGCCTCTGGGCACGTCTTCGCGATCGCTTCTTTGTCTACTTTTCTAAATGGCGTCTTGTGCACCCCGAAAGAAGTGACTCGGGGTAGCCTCCCGGCCTCGTACGCAAACTTGGAAGCCACGTGTACGGGCGGAATCTTGATGGCAGGATCTTGTTCCGCAAGTTTGTAAATCCCGCGGGCGAAATAAATGTCTTCGTTTTCGGTTTGGTTAAAATTAAAGTGCTTCGTGATGCGCATCATCGTCTTTGCTTTGCGCAGGGACAACCCGCCGTTACCGATGTCCATTCCAAACCACCGGTCGATCCATGGTGCTCCGATGTAATCGTAAAGTAAAAAATCGTCGATCGACCACGGCGACATCGAGCACAGGACGCTATCTGTCTGGAAAATCAAGACGTGCTGCGCTTTCAACGCGGACCAGAAGCGCGTCGAGGCGAGCAGTTTGGAGTATGACGAAGAGTTAGCAGAAGACAATGCCGAAAAGCCATTCCTTTCCAAGGAAGCCGTGAGCAAGATGCCGTGCCTCTTCTGAAGTCGAATGATCTTGTTTCTTTCTAGTTGCGGCGACACGTCGTCATTGTGCAGAAGTAGGATGGGCCATTGAGGTCCCAAGTTGGACGCAAAGTTTGTCAGCGTATAGCCCAGCGTGGAGCACGGCCTGTGTAACACCGTGACGGCCCTGAAGCGTGATCTCGGCAAACGATCCAAATCCGCCCCCTTTGATCTCAGTCGAATCGAACGCTCGAGGTCCGGGGAATTCTTGCCTCGAAGGGTTGCCTGTTTGACAGTACGGCATGATCCAACAAGCATCAAGAAAAGTATGCACTGCTGCACAGCCAAGCGCAATCGGCGTTGGCTCATCTTTTCATGTTTGAGAGATTCTGAATCTCCCACTCTTGAGCTATCAAGGGCGTCACAAGTAAAAAAGATTTAGTCGCGTCTTCGTTCCTTTTTTTGCAGAGGGAAAAATACGTCAACAGCATGAATGGACACCTCTCGGTGGGTTGCTATCTCCCCTGTCCATTGATTATGCTACAGGCATAATCCACGGCGGGTGCCACCATCACGCATTAACTTTGTTGTTTCACGATTAATTTACAACACGCCTGTCTCATGAGGAAAACTGAAGGAGCTGCGAGACAAAACTTGTTCCTTTTTGAAGACCAATGTTCCTTTCTCGTTTCACTTGACGAACTAGAGAATGTGCCTTCGGATCGCTGACAGCTTTTCACGAAAATATGTTCGTCAGAAAGGCGGCTGTTGAAAAGAGGGCCTCTTTTGACCCTCTCTTGCCGCAGAGAAGTGTTGTGGAAGACAGGCGCCAACGAAGGAGACTTTCGAACATTCCTACCGTCCGTGTCGCTTTGGCGATCGCGTGCGTCCTGACAGTGGCAGTGTGGCGGTCGCGAGCTTTCGTACTCTCTCGGCGTGCCGATGTCAGTGCCCCCAGATTCGGAGGTTTCGAGTCGCACGCGACGCGCGTCGCGATACTCGAGAGTGGACCATCACCAACGGAAGCTGAAAAACCAATTCTCTTGGATGCGAGAGCATTTGATGGGGCAGCTCACGCGACCTCACCTCGTGGTGGATCCGACGATGAATCCAACGCTGCGGTCGCCTTACTTTCGCGCTCCCTTTCGTTCCATGTCTGCAACGGCTTTGCCAACCAACGCCTGTCAATCATCTTCGCGGCTATCATCGCAAAGGAGACTCGACGGAGCCTTTACTTGCCCAGGCTGCTCCTCGACGGCACCCAGGACGATACGTCAAAGGAGACCAACTCGCTAAATTCTAACGTTACGGATTTCGGCAGCTTTTACGATGTCCAGGCGTTCCTCAGTGGCATGAAGGCCGCGGGAGTTCGCGTGCTAGAGAAGGAGCCTGGCCCTCATCCTCTTTCCGATGAGCGCGTCGTGCGAGTTCCGTCGCAGGACCTGCAGAAGTTACTCGAGCCCAGTCCGGCCAGTCGTTACCGAGACGCGACGCACCTACGCATTGAGTGCCCACTCTTCAGACTCGACAAAGCAGTCGTAGGAAGGCATCGCCTTCTCGTGGAGGGCGTGCTGTCGAGTCTGGTACCCAGGGCGATTCACATGGCAAAGGTCAATGAGCTGAAAAAGAGGATGAGCCCGTCCGGCCACTACAACGTCCTCCACCTTCGCGTCGAGCGCGACTGGATCAACCACTGCAAGACGTGGGTCTCTGATCGAGGCAAATGTCTGGCCGACGAGGTCGTGCGCGCCATCGGCGAGCACCTCGACCTCAAGGGCGTGCCCAGGGGCACACAGCTGTACATCGCTTGTGACTTGCCTGTTGCAGACTCGGGGCTCTTGACTGCAGCGATGAAAAGCTTGAAGACCCTGGGCTACAAGAAAGTCACGCTGCAAGGTCGAAAGGACGCGGAGGAAAAGAGCGCAAGACTCAAGAAGGGTCCCTCGAAACTTCTTGATCGCGAAATCCGCGCCATGCACTCCTACTATCTTGGTATGGATTCGGCGAAGTACATTGGCAACTCGGTGTCAACGTTCTCCGCTTTGCTCATGCTCGAGCGCCAAAATGTTAACAAATGGAGCACCAACTACAACATGGGAGGCATACCGCTCATGGATATGCTTCCTTTCTTCCGCATGCCCTGGGTCTTCACGTACAACGGCGAGAGCCCCGGGTTCGACTACATGGCCAAGTCCGCGGTGCTCAGCGCCATCCACGTCGGGCAGGTCATTCCTTACTGCATCTACATGGGAGACAAGGGCGACGAGATGTACCTGTGGCTGAAACGGCAGGGGGTGCATGTCGTGCTGCACGACCCGTCGTGGAAGGTCAATGTCGTGCAAAAGTACGACGAGGCGAAGAAGTTCGCCAAGGCTGCGGCGACCTACGAGTCCATCACGAGCCTCGTGGCCACATTCATGCGCTTTGATATCCCCATCGTTCATGCTCTAAATCAGTATAACTACGTGCTTTACACGGACGTCGACGTGCTCTTTATTCAGAAGATTGACCTTCATTCGTTCCCGTCCGAGTTACCCGAGGCCATGACGATGGCCTACGACCTGGGCTATCGTTTTCCGTGCAACGCCGGCGTCGTCCTGTACAATTTGCCCTACATGCGCCAGTCCTATCACGAATTCGTCGCCTTCGCAATGCACGCGCCTGGGCTGCACTTTGGGGATAAGTACGGCCCGGCAGATCAGGGGGCGCTCAACCAGTTTTATGAAAGGGAGCTTGGCTCCCAGTGCAGTCTTCCTGAGACGTTCAACGCGAAGCCTTACAAGCTCGGCGATCTCGGGAGCCTGGAAAAAGTGTCCATCCTCCACTTCCACGGACCAAAGCCAAAGCATTATCTCGACTTTGCCAACGGCCGTGGTTGCGGACCCTTTCTAGACGCCGTCGGCGGAGGTGCATTTGTGAAGTTATGCCAAGAGGGACTCAGAAATCTGTGCGCGCTTCAACTCAACATTTCAGAGTCCGTGCCCTCGGAGGGTACGTGGGGTTCCTTGGGCGAGCTTCAGAGAAATGGCAGATGCAAGAAATGGCTTGACAATAATTAGGCTTTTCTTGTGCCAAGCGTCGCAGGCCGAGACGATGGAGCGAAGGTGACTGTAAATGCACAGAAAAGCATTTGTGTTTTTTAGGACTGGCACAAAACCCCGCGCAAGATCTTGATCTTGTCTTCAAATAATTATGTTAAGAGGCAGACTCTACGCCCAGCGTTGACCGCCTGGAAAAGGTTTGCCATCGCAAGAGGTCGCCGCGCTAAAGGAACAAGGTCCGTCATCCTATGCGAGACAGCACAAATTCACATATATGCCGTGAACTGTTCGCCCTGGCAAAAGTACTCCGCGCGAGGCATAAACATCCATTAGACATGTACCGAAAAAGAAAAATGCTGGATTCGTAGTTTTCCTCCGAATATCACATCAATTTTTTCGTGTATCTTTCGTGAAAAGAGTATACGTACGTGTTGCACTTCAGAGCTATGCATTCACGCCGAAGCCCAGCAAAAAGTGCTTCGACAGGAATCCTGCTATTCGCCCTTATCTCTGCGACCTTCTCAAAAGAAGTTCACGCGTGGAGAAAGCATGAATCATGGGAAACTCTAGCAAAGCGTCAGGGCACGGATAAAGTCGGAAACGGGTACGTCAAAATTTACGAAATGTGGCTTGCGCCCTGGCGTCACCAACCCATCAACTTTCTCGAAATAGGTCTTGGTTGCGACCAGCAGTATGGCCCTGGAAAAAGCTTGAACTTGTGGGAAGACTACTTCACGCACCGAGATGCCCGCGTGTCTTTTCTAGAGGTCGACGGGGCCTGCGTCAAAGCGCACAACAGTCACTTGCGAAACGGGACAATTTTCGTGGGAAGTCAGGAGGATGAGGCTGTTTTGAGAAAGATCGCGATCGAAGGCCACGCTCACGGCGGATACGACGTCATCGTGGACGACGGGGGGCACACGATGAAGCAGCAATTAGTTTCTCTTAAGGCTCTGTGGCCTGTCGTCTCTAGTGGCGGCATGTACGTCATCGAGGACATACACACGTCGTACATCCCGTAAGTTTTTTAGTTCTGCTGTTCGTTTTTTCTTCTTTCTCTCTTTCTTTCTTTGAGTGCAGTTGCATTGAGGCTGAGGAACCGTGCGGTGGCGTTCGAGGGGTCTGTTCCTGCGAGACATTTTGCTCCTTTACAGCTCTCCGACTTTCGGGGAAGGACAATCCACATCTCCGACTCTCACCATTTGACGATTCCTATTTTTCATGGCAAAAAAAATGCGCACAGATTTTATGGAGGTGGTCCTCGGAACAAGCCAGGAACAGCAATGGAGCACGTCAAGGGACTGATTGACCATGTGAACTGCGAGTACAGTGGTCTTGAATGCGAGGAAATGCACCTGGACTTCGTTTACTGTTCCCATAATGCATGTGTACTGGGCAAAAAGAACTTGCACGGGGAGAAAGAAGCTACTGCACATGCTGCCGTTCTGTCTAGTGGTTAAAAATATGTTTTTCGTGAAGAAATAAACCGAATGCTTTTTTGTAAGAAAAGTGTGTTATGAACTAGAAAAGCTTTCTTTGACATTCTTCGCCTTTTTCTTTCTCCCAAGGTTGCTGACATCTCTGTCAAGTAGTTGCGGGAGCACGACCGCGGATCTAGTCAAAGGAAAGAGGACGAACGGCTGTGCTTTTTTCGACTCACACTAAGCTCATGTCTCCTCCGGAAATCGGAGACCGCTGATCTTTCAACCGACTAAGTTTGTCTGAAATCAGACCATTGTGAGGGAAATTTTGCACTGTCATCGAATTTTAGTCTTGCTTTACACACGCCGTGACATTTTGAGCTATGTGGGTCTGCCACGGTAACCACTGAATCTCTGAGAAGGGAGAGGTAGCATAGAGAATTTTGCTTTCTCGATAGCAGGCAAGAGCATTCGCTCCACGGCATGCGCCATTGTACCGTCACTGAGACCGATTTCGTCGGGAAAGTCCTGCGAATTTAACGTGAACAAGCTCTCGAGCGCAGCGGGACGAAGCCATAACATCGAGCCGGCGACGAATCCTGGCGGCCTCTTCAAAGATGCCGCAAATTCTTTGTCGTCCATGCCGATGCGAAGGGCAAGGGCTCTTGTGTGCTCCATGTCAAAGTGCATGCTTTTCATGTTAAACCTGAGCGCCAGAGTCGCCGGTGCAGCGGCTCCGAGGCGAGGGTTTTTCTCAAAGAGTTTGAGGACGCGGAGCACGTCTCTTTTAGACGGCAAGAGCTTGTTGATAATTTTATCTCGCAGAGCTGCACCGTCTGCTCTGTACTTGGTCTCCTTGCTATGAAGTTTCAAGCAACTCGCATATGGCAAGTGCGAGATCGAGCGAAGGGTTTCCAAGAAAGGAAAAATGTCTCGTCCTCTGTTTTCATGAAGCGAGACGATGGCCGTCGGCAGTTCTCTCTTGACAGCAAGAGCCTTTTCTATCGTGTCGGTGGTGACATAGATGTCAAATAAGTCCGTGTCGAGCCGAAGTTGCCGGAACCTTTGGACGATTACCATTGTCGGCGCAAACGAAAATGCGTGGATGATCATGCAATGCTTCTTCGTCGTGCCGTGAATTCGCGGGTCGTTTTGCCGGAGAATCTTAGAGTCAAACTTTCCTGCGGGGTCATGGAATTTCGCCTGCGCTTGCCTCAGCGCCTCGAGGTAGCCGAATCCGAATTTTCGGTCCGGTTCAAGGTATGTCCCCTCGGCCCACTCATTCCAGGCATTAACGAAGATCAGGCGCTCATCTGGTGACGATCGGTGATCGGAGAGCGTGCGGAGAATGTTGAAGATATTCCAGCGCTTGAAGAGCCTCAAGGAAAACTCGTGGTAAACATTCCCTCTGTCACCCATTCGGGCAGTGTTGTCCCAGCCCATCGTCGACGTGAAGAACAAAGGATACTCTTCTGGCGTGACCTTGGCATATTCACCACGGACCAGTGCATCATAGTAGCTGTAAATAGCACCGGAAAACCCTGAAACGAGGTCATCTTGCTTCTTCGATATTTCAGTTCCTCCAAAGCTGTGCGGCGGAAATTCCACGGCCGCATCAAAGTTTATCGCAAGAGGGTCTGTGAAGCCAAAGCTTTGCGCCGCAACGAGGTAGATCCCAGGAAAACCCGCCTTTTTAATGTTTTTTCGCCACATCTTCACCGTTTCCACTATATCAGGAATCAAGAGAGGGCGGTATACGATCAAAACAGGAGCACCATTGACCTTGATGTATCGCTCGTCCCTGAAGTACTGCAACAAATGGTCCAGGAAGGCAGCAGAGTCTTCCAGAGAGTGCTCTTGCTGGATCAAGACATCGTTGTTCAGGCCGTCCCAACGTCGACTCCAATTTTCATTGGCCCAGGACAGGCAAAAGTTGATAGAGACGTTTTTGTTCTTGAGCATGTTTTCCAGGGGCGTCTCCATGACGGTCCTCCCAGCGAACCAGTAGAAATGGTAGGCAAAAGCGTCAACGCCATAGTTCTGAGCAATCTTTGCCTGCTCTACCATGTTTTCTGTGATGCGCAAGTCGTAGTATCCCAAGTGTGTGGGAAGACGCGGCTGGTAATGCGAAGCAAACAGCGGCTTCGCCTTGGCAACGTTCGTCCACTCGGTGAACCCTTTGCCCCAAAACTTGTCGTTTTCCTTGAAGGGATGATACTGCGGGAAATAGAAGGCGATAGTCCTGAACGGCTTTCTCGTCCTTTCATAGTCCTGATACTCGTAATGCTTTTCCAGGACATCGTCCACTGGAATACGAGGTAACGTAGAATTCAGCAAATGTGCATCTGGATGGGAATGATGGAAGTATGGCAAGGCTCCTTGCGCCTGCAGAATCACTTTATCAAGGCGACGTGCGGAGGCCGGTTTCTGAGTCGCGCCGTTTGAGCTGCCCGACTGCGACGAAAGACAAAAAAATAGTAGAGGGAAGAAAAACGAAGGCTGCATTTCGATGTCGTGGAAACGGCTTTTTGATGCAAGTATCACCAGAAGAACAAGATAGAGCCTGAGAGGTGACACATGCGTGCCTTACCGCTACAGTTGTGAGGATCGCACATTTTTTTACCGAGGTAATTGCCGAGAAATGACGTTTTTTATTCCGGCGATTTTGGATTGTGGCACAAATATTTCGCAACAGGAAAAGTCTGAAAACATTTTGAAAAAAAATCAAGAAAAAAATCTGCTCGTGGGTCAGAAATATCAAAAATAAAGAACAGAGAGTTCCGTGAAAAGAAGCATTCGACGCACATCGAAAAGAAAACAGATGATGCGAGTGTCTCATGCCCGCGGACAAACGTTTACCGTTTTTGCCCTAGTGGTCGCTGGGCTGTTTCTGGTTATCGTAAATGCAAGAAAGACTTCTTTCAGAGGCGACCAATCTCAATACAGATCGCGATCCGTCGAGGACCTCGCGGAGTGGTCCGGATCTCGATACAGCCAGTGCATCAGCAGCTGGGAGGAGATCATGTCCCTCGTACCTGAACTCGGGACGGTCGGGAACAATCATGATTTGATCAAAGGGGCGATGATCAAAGGGGCGACATCAGGTTGACGCACCGAAGAAATGCGATGCCGAAAGACCGAAGGCAGCGGCAGATCAAGATGACGGGCACGGGCGCAGGCTCTTACGCAGCGGGGGCGACAGAGACAGAGACGGCAGTGCCTCCGTTCCCACCACTTTCGCCACCACCACCACCACAAGCAATAACAACCCACGTCGTCGTCGCGTCCTTTGGCGAGCCCGAGCCGTACCACGCCGTCTCGCTGTACTTTGCCTCGAAGCTCGCCCGAGCCACAGTGCACCACGTCGTCATGCACACGTACGGAAAGGGACACGAGCCAGGGGAGCTGAATCTGAAAGTAGCAAAGGAGGTGGAGGCAGCAACGGATGGAGCAGCAGCAGCAGGAACGGATGGAGCAGCAGCAGCAGCAGCAGAACGGGAACAGGCACGCAACTACCACCAACAGCCTTTCGTCCCCTGGCGCACCATCTACCATCGCCTTCGGGTGCACCGCCACAACATCGACCTTTCCGTAGAAGACTCGTATCACGCCCTGGCTCGTTCGTACCTGCACAGCAGCGCCAGGGAGGTCGACTATGAGCTTTTATGCTTCGCGCGCTTCATCGGGCTGCACCGCTTCTGCACCGAGCGGGGCATCGACGAGCTCACGTTTCTGGACGCCGATGTGATCGTGTTTGACAGTGAATTCTTAGCACAAGTACGAATCCCAGCCAACCATTCCCTGTGGACCGTCCACGACCGCAGCTCTTTCCTGGCTTCTCTGACCTGCTCTTCCATCGGCGACTTTGTAGACTACATGGTGGACTTTTACCAGCAGCGCGATCGCCGGAAGATAGTGTCGACGATCGACACCTACGGCGACGACGAGCTCGACCCGGCCAAGCTGCAGGGGCTCCGGGACCGCGAGCCGGCGTTTGACGTTCTGCGGATCAAGCCGAAGCTGTTTTCGGACATGTATCTCTTTGAGCGGTTTCTGAACGACCAGTTTGCGCATTCTCGGATAGGTGGAGGAGGAGTGAGAAAAGGAGAAGGAAAAGGACACATCCTCCTTGGCATCAGCGTTTCCAAACAGAGCAGCACGGGAGTCGCAAAAACGCCCCAGGCCACCACGCTTCCGCGCAAGCTCAAGGTGAAACAGGGAGGCGAAGAAGA
>Ga0315287_10000745_pt1 | contig 29004 bp, 32 predicted proteins | sample YL17G11_0_MG_FD_205037 | JGI IMG/M metagenome (GOLD analysis project Ga0315287, IMG submission 205037) | Sediment microbial communities from Yellowstone Lake, YNP, Wyoming, USA - YL17G11_0 | ecosystem: Environmental > Aquatic > Freshwater > Lake > Sediment | place: USA: Wyoming | collected...
CGGATCTTGTTCATCGAGTCGGCGACGGCGGAGAGATCCAGCCACGGCTTACCCGTCGACTTGCGGTCGGACTGCGACGCCGTCCACGCCCAGCCGTCGACCTCGACGGCCATCGACCGGAGGCCCTCGATCACCAGGCCCATGTCGTTGTAGACCGAGTCCTTAAGGTTGACCCGGAGCTTGTCGGCCATATCAATCACGAACAGCTTGGGGTCGAAGTCCGGCACGTCGCGCTTGTACTCAGCGATGCGCGCCCGGATGTCGCGCGGGCTCGTCACGATGGGCTCGGCGTAACCGATCATCAGGCGCCCCATCTGGAGCATCCCAAGACGCTTCATGGCGGTCGTCTGGTCGGTCTCGATCTCCCGCTGGGTCATGTCGACGAGGTTGCGGAGCAGGCGGCGCCCGACCGTCTCCTCGGAGAGCTCCAGCGACACGAGCACGGTGTCGATGCCCTGCAAGATCCCGTGCGCCGCGATGTGGCCGAGGGTCATCGACTTGCCCGCACCGGAGCCACCAACGAGCAGGCCGATCGCGCTACGCTCCAGGCCACCACCAAGGGCCGCGTCGATGTCGGGGATCCCGGTACCGAGGCGCCCGTCCTTGATGCTCTTGAAGAAGTTAGGGCGCGAGACGAGTTGCTGGAGCGATGCTCCCCAGGCGTTCGACGTCTTGCCGAGCTTCGACAGCTTCTCGAAATCGCCCGTCGTCTTCTCCGGGTCCGCGTTGTTCTTGTAGTCCTCCAGCGCGGACTCGATCACCTCCTTGTGCTTGACCCGCTGGACGACTGGGACCACCGCCGCGATGAGGTGGTCAACATCGCCGACGCCCTCGAGCTCGGCGTCGAGAATGTAGTCCTTGCAAGCGTTGACCTGATCGTGCGTCAGCTTGCCGGACCCCATCAGGTTGACGAGGTGTTGGATCACATACATCGGGCGCGTTGGACCGCCGCCGACCTTCTTCGCGACGGCGTGTGCGGCCTGCGCGAGTAGCTTCGCACTCGGGTCCTTCAAGCGGTCGGCTTCGATCGCCGCCCCGATGGCCGAGTAGAACCTCGGCTGCGTGCAGAGCGCGAGCACCAGCGCCTTCTCGGTGCCCTCTTCAAACTGGTAGATCGGAGGCGCCTTGTTACCCTTCACAGGTCCACCCACTTCTTTGCAACGCCCCAGGAGTGAGCGGCTTGGTTCTGATTGATCCGCGTATACATCGCGTGCGGGTCCCCGTAGCCTCGGCGAGCCTCGTCCCGACGCATCTTCGCATACCAACTAGGCAGCACCTGCCAGACACGAGCCTCGTCGCCGCACCACTTCCAGCGCAGGTGCGCCTCCTGGTTACGACAGAGTTGCTCATGGTGCTCGCGGGTGATCAAATGTGACTCGGCGGGTAGCACGTAGTCCTTACGGAAGAACCCGGCCATTTTCGCCACCCGCTTCGGTGACATCACCATGTTGATCGACGGCGCGCGTTTTACGCCGCGCTTGTCGCGGAAGAACGCGAGCTGCCAGATAGCCCAGTGCTCAGGCGACACCGCGTGATCCATCATCTCGACGGAGCACTTGGCCAGGCTCTTGTACCAGCGCGAGGCCCGTGGGTCGCCGCGATCGGGGTTCCACCACGCCTTGCCGTAGATCTTCTTGACGGCGCGGCCGTAGCTGTCGATGAGCAACATGACCCGGTTGAGCTCGGGCATCGTCTCCGAGAGCCAGATGACCTGCGACGGCGCGGCCTGCGGCGGGTCCATCGGCAGCCAGACGGGTGGCGGGCCGACGGGCTCGGGTGGCCGAGGCCGGGGGCTCCGAGGGTCGAGGAGGCTCATCAGGAGCGACGTGACGGGTGTGAGGCCGATGGGGTTGGAGTCGGGATCGTGATCAACCACTCTCCAGTCCTTGGGAGGCGTCTTGGAAATCGATCTCCTCTCACTACAAGAAGAAAAAAATTGGCGGTCGCCTGCTTTCTTTTCTTCTTTAGAAGAAAAGAAAGTACCTATTCTCTCAGGGAGATTAGACCGGTACGGATGCTGGCCTAAAGAACCGACTTCCCTCGGCAAAATCGAAAACGGGCGGCGGCGCCCTGGGCGGCGGTTTAGCTTGGCGTCGACCCGTAACTCGCGCTTCATGTTGGCGATGTGGAGCCGATCGATCCAGCCGGGCGTGAACGCTTGCGACTCGGGATAGGTTCCCGCCGGGGCTGGTACCGTAGCTGTCGCCCGCTTCACGGCGCATCGATCGACGTACTGCTTCCACGTCGAGGGGAAGCGCAGCTCCGCGACGCCGGCTCTTGTACGAATGGTGCCGCTGATCGAATAGAACAACCGCTCGGCCGCGTTGACCTCGCCATGCGCCGGGCGCCAGCGGGTGATGTAGTGGCGGTCGGTTGCGACGAGGCCAGCCCTACGGAGTTCGGCTAGCGCCGAGCGGGCGGTGTCATAGCTTGCGATCTTCGCCAGCCGGGCGAGGTGCGCCAGGTCTTCGAGCATCCACTCCCCCTGCGGGGCGCGCTTGCGATCCCGCAGCCGCACCAGCGCCCCCCACAGTCGCAACGACGTCGGACGTAGGAGACGAAGCTCCGACACGGTCGGCTCGACGAGCTCAACCGTTGCTGGTGCGGGGCCGCTCATTCGCCGCGCTTCTCCGCTCGCGTCTTCAGCCGAGGGGCGTATGCCTTCAGCGAGCCATCGCGCTCGGCGATCATCGTCGCGTAGCCCTCTCGGACATAGGTGTTCATGCGGCGGCGGGCGTGCTTCTCCAACGACGGGATCCCCAGGTCGAGGATGTCGTAGACCTTGAAATCGGTCTTGGCGCCGTTGTTGGTTCTCATACCTCGACCGATCCGCTGGAGTGCAGCGATCACGGACTTACCGCCGGAGGCGATGATAACCGACTCGAGGGAGGGAATATCGACACCCTCCTGAAACACAACCGACGCGATCAGGACGTCGGCGTCACCTCGCTCTAGGCGTTGGATCGATCCCTTGCGCCCGTGGCTCTTCGTCCCACCGAACACGAACTCGGTGTTGAGCCCGGCTTGCTCACATGCCTTCTTCAGCGCGTGGCCGTGCTCGATCTCCTTGACGAACACCATGCACGGCTTCGGGGCGTCGCGGACGAGCTCGACCACGCGCATGTTGCGCGCGTCGCTCCCCGAGACGTGGGTGCTGTAGATCTGCGAGTACGCCCTCGCACCTCGGGCCACCTGACCCTGCGCCTGGAACTTCTGCGCGACCGGGATCATGGTGATCCGCGGACGAGCTAGCACACCAGACTCGATCAGGGTCGTAGCCTTGATGGAGTAGATCACCCGGCCGAGGGCGGCGATGGCCATTAGCGAGCGGTTGTCGGTGCGGTCTAGCGGCGTGCCCGAGAATCCGACCCGGTACTCGGCCGGGCACCGCTGCACCGCTCGGAAGTAGGTGTCGGCCGGGGCGACGTGCGCCTCGTCGATGATGAGCCCGTCGCACACGGCAAGCGCCTGGTCGACGAGCGCGGTGTCTCGCCGCAGGGCAGCCGCGAGCGTCTGAAAGGTCATCGCGTTGAGGCCGGGGGCTAGGCGCCAGTGTTGAGCGGGTACGCGCGACAGCACGTTCGCGACCCTTCCCGTGCGCAGCGTGTAGCGGTCGGACGCCTGGTCGACCAGCGTGTCCCGGTGGACGAGCATCAGCCAGCGGCCGGGGAGCTTCTGCGTGAGAGCGACGAAGCACTCGGTCTTGCCGCTACCTGTGGGGGCTCGGATGATGCCTCGCCGCTCCCGTGCGATGGCCTCCACCGCGTCGAGCTGGTAGTCGCGGAGCCAGTCGAGGTCGGCGTCAACGTCAACCTGTAGGTTGCTGGTACGCTTGTCGATCAGACCGATGGTGATGTTGTCGCGCTTGCCGGCGTCGAGCACCAGCGGCAGCAGCCCGCCGGGGAACGAGGCCGAGGCGAGGTGGTAGAGCGACACGCGCTTCGACGACTTGCGGAAGCCGCTGTCGGTGAACGACAGGTAGCCCTGGAGCCACTTGTGCTCCTCGGGCGTCGCCGAGGCGACGACCGCCATTACGTTGTGCGTCGTGAGCCACATCAGGTGACGAGCATCTCCTCGATCTGCTTGACGTAGCCCTCGGCCATACGCGCGTCGGTGTAGCGACGGCGCACGAACTTGATCAAGCTCTTCGCCTCGATGAATCGGAACCAGCCCTCGTTCGCGGAGAGAACGAGCTCGCCGTCGATCCACCGGTACACGGAGGTGTTCTTGACACCGAGCAGGCGCGCAACCTCCGCGGCTGGCAGGAATCCGCGCTGGCGCCAGGCCGTTCGGTTGTGGGTCACGTCCATAACGGAGGGGCTTACCAACGGCTTCGCCGATTTCCTACTCCGCATTGATCAACCTCAGCAGCCCATCGGCAAGGTCACCGCCGCGGCCGACGGCTTTGCGGAGCGCCTTCTTCACGAGGGCCAGGTCCTCGCGGCATGTGAACGTGAGCTCCAGGAGGAATGGCTTGGCCACCTGATCGGGCGGGGCTTCCGGCTGGCCGCCGAGGTCCATATCGTCGAGGCTCGGCTCGCTGCTCTGCATCGCGGAGACGAGATCGTTGAGCTCGGACTCGCTGAAGCCGCTGATCGAGAGCGCGTCCGCTAGCACGCCGTCGTCGATGAGGTCCTCGATGATGAGGCCGGCGATGGCGAGGTCGGTCTCCCCGCGCAACCGGTTCATCGCCAGCGCGACCAGGCGAGGGTCTTCGTTGCCCTCCAGCACGACGGCCGGGATGGTGGGCTCCCCCAGCTCGCGCATCGCGCGCGTGCGGTGGTGGCCGTCGACCAGCTCGTAGCGACCACCCGCGAGAGGGCGGACGAGGATCGGCTGCGCGAACCCCACCCGGCGGATCGACTCGACCAGCCGGTCGTACTGGGCCGGCGGCAACACGTTAGCGTTGCGGGGGGCGGGGTCGAGGTCGGTGAGGTCGACGGTGAGGGCCTTCATTATATATAGGGGCTCTAGCACAGGTTCCGGGTCGTTGGAAGGGTCCCTGGGGTAACTGCCTGGTTTCATTGAGAAAGAAAAGTTGTGGTAAGGGCTTGCGTTGAATGGGTTGAATGGTTAAGTTTGTTGGGCGGGAGAGAAGGGCGGGCCGGGAAGACCGGGTAAAAATTGAATAGCTGGCTACGACGAACGAGGGGCTGCCCCTTCGCCCATGAGGTCCCGCCTAGAGCGGCTGCACCCAAGGCGAGGGAGGAACACCGGCCCCGGAACCTACTGCGGCACGACAGCGCGACGGGAGCCCCAACGGTGGGAGCTCGAGCGACGCCTCGTCCTGGGAGTAGCTGGGCCTGCGAGACCGGCCCAACTGGAACTCACGCACGATCGCAGTCGACGCCCCACCGGGGCGCGGCTCGCAGGGCGAACGTGAGGCGCCGCAAGCGGGCCCGCCCGCCAGCAACGCGAGGGTCGATTCCCTCGGCGGCGCACGACTGCGTTTCACCACCACCACCACCACGAAAAGGACACCACCATGGCGAACAAGAGCTACTGCCGCTTCCAGAACACCCTCGGCGACCTCCGCGATTGCCTCGACTCGATGATGGCGAAGCTGATCGAGGGCGAGGGCGACGAGGGCGACGAGTTCACGACCATCTCGGGCAAGGAGGCCAACGCGCGTAAGCAGCTGATCGAGACCTGCGTCGAGATCCTCAGCTTCGCACACGAGAACGACCTGCTCCCCCACAACATCCGCATCGACGCCGCTGACGGCATCGGCGCGACCATCGATGACGAGTAGCGCCTGGGCTGCTTGCCAAGGCGCGCTCAACGATCGTACAAACGGCGCCCCCACCCAGAGGGACCGCGAGGCTCACCGCCTCCGGGGCGCACGAACGCTTGGACCGCTAGATGGCGGCACCCGGCGATCAAAAACCACCATCACGGAGAAAACGACCATGGCCACTGCGAACAACCACAAGTCCACCGCCTCGAAGACCACCTCGGCCAAGCCGACCAAGGCCGCGCCCAAGACGGCGGCGAAGCGGGACCTCGACGATGAGCTCGACGGTGCCGCCGGTACCAAGGGCGGCGGCGACGTGCCCTACTGGAAGAAGATGAACGCGCTGCCGGCGGCCAAGCGGATCCAGATCCGCGTCGCGAACGTCTCCGACCGGCTCGCGCGCCTGGTCGACGACACCACCGGCTGGCAGGGGATGGACGCCTTCCAGCCGAGCCTGCTCACCGCCGAGCTGAAGGACTTGGCGACCAAGGTCGCCCAGATCGGGCTCGCGTTCGGCGGGGCGCCCGACGGCTACAAGCCCACGGCGGCTCGCGCTGGCAAGGCGCCGAAGGGCGAGATCGTGGTCGGCTCGCTGATCCGCCTCACCGACAAGCAGGCGCCGAACTACGCCGGGGCCCTGGAGCCGGCACAGATGGTCGGCATCAAGGTGCTGGAGGTGCGCGACAACAAGCTGGTCGCGCTGACGAACGACGGCGTGAAGATGCTCATCTCGCGCGGCCACGTCTGCCTCGACGCGGCCACCGCCGCGCCCGCCGTCTGAGTCCGAGGTAGGGCACTTCGCTCCCCAACAGGAGCGCCGCCCGGCCAGCCCGTGAGCCTCCACCGAGGGGTTCGCTGGTTGGCCGGACTGCGTCCGCAATCACCCACCACAAGGAGACGACCGTGAACAAGCACAACGATCAGAAAACCATTCTCAAGGCGCGGGCTGTCAAGACCGTGCGCGAGGCGTTCACCCGCCTCGTCCACACCGAGGCGCCGAGCGAGGAGCAGCTCCTCTCTCTGGCGACCATCTTGGCGATCAACACCGACGCCCGTCGGGCGTGGGACATCATCCAGGGGAACGCGAGCCTGCTCATCTCCGCCGCCGACGCGGAGATTAGCAGCGAGCGGGTGTTGCTGTGAACGCGCTCGCGAGCAGCCTGATCGCCGTCGCTGAGGACGTCGTCGGCTCGGACATCGGGGCGATCGTCTGGTGGAAGCTCTCCGGCGACGTCTCGGCGGACCGGCTGACGGTCGCGCTCGGTGGCCTGCCGGGCCCCGCGTTGCCGAGCCCCGACGTCGCCCTGCGGCGCGGGGTCAAGGCGCTGGCCAAGCGCAACCTGCTCGTCCGCTCGATCAAGGGCGAGGGTTGGGCGCTGGTGTCCGAGGACGACGAGGGGATCAAGGGGCTGGTCTACGCCAGCCCGGCCGACCAGCCACGGGTCAAGCTCGACATCATCGGGCGCCTATATTTCTCCCCTCACTGGTCGTGCTCTGCCGAGGCGAAGGTGCGCGACGCCTTCACCTACCACCAGGAGTGGCTCGACAGCGACGACATCTCGCCGTGGCTGATCGACCAGGCCACCATGTGTGGGGCGGTGCCGCTGCGCGACGGCGGTGGCGTGTACTTCGTTCCGGCGGGCGACGGCCTGCGACGGTGGAAGGAAATCACCGCCGCGCTGACCAGCGTGTCGGCGAGCTCGATCTACACGGTGCGTGCGATGCGGTCGGACGGCGACGCCGTCCGGTCGGCGATCGACGGCCTCACGGGGCAGATCGAGGAGGAGGTCGCCAAGCGGACGGCCGACGCGATCTCCGGGACCCTCGGTGTCCGCGCGCTGAACAACCGGGCCAACGAGGCTCGCGACCTGGCGCGCAAGGTGCGGCAGTACGAGAGCCTGCTCGGGGCGAACCTGGGTAAGTTGGTCGACTCGCTCGACCAGCTCGACACGCAGATCGCGGCGGCGGTGCTCGCGGCCGAGGCGCAGGCCGAGGAGGACGCCAATGGCTGAGCTCCTCGACCTCACCAAGCTCGTGCGGCGCACCAAGGCGCTCCGGGCGGCTTGCCCCCATCACTACATCCCCAAACGTAACGGCGTGCAGCGTTGCGAGCACTGCGGGGACCAGTTCCCCTGCCGCGACAACTGCATCCACCTCGACTGCATCGAGCGGGCCATCGGGCTCGGGCTCCGCAAGTTCCCACGGGACTACCCGGTGGCGCTGGTGGTGACCGAGTCCAAGGGGTCGCTCGACGTGGTCGTGATCGACACGACCGACGATGACCCGCTGGAGTGGGTGACGCCGTGAATGTCGACCCGAACGACGTCCTCGAGGTCGCCAGACACGTTGCTCGTAACTACAAGCGCCGCTGTTGGTGGGTCGATGTCGACGACCTGACCAGCGAGGCGTGCCTCCAGATCATGCTCTCGGCCCGGTCGTTCGATCCACAGGTCGGCGTCGCCTTCAAGGGGTACGCATACCGGGCCGCGATGCGGTCGCTGTCATACTACGTCCGCCGGCAGTCGTCGCCGGTCAGCGCGAGCGACGCCACGCTCAAGGACATGGTCAACGCTCGCCGCGCCGAGGTGCCCATCGGCCTCACCGACCACAGGCCGAGCGCGGCCGAGCAGCTCGACACGGTGCGCTGGCATCTCGCGGCTCGCCGGCAGATCCGACGGGTCGCCGCCAAGACGACTAATGGAGATGCGGCGATCAGGACCATCCTCGACGGCGACAAGCCGGCTCCTGCGGCGCGGGCAACTACAAGCCGCGCCGTCCACCTGATCCGACGTAAGCTGCGCGACGACGCTGTCATGTTTGAGCTCTGGCAGCGCACACCGTAGGAACTCCACCTCACCTAACGTAAGACTCCGCTACCGCGCCCCACCCAGAGGGACCGCCCGACCCACCGTCGGGGGGCGCACCACCGCCGGCCACTCACCACCACGACAACGAAAGGCACACGATCATGTCCAGTAATATGTCCCGCATCATCCGCACCGCCCTATTCACCCCGACCTCCGATGGGTGGGGCCTTCCCCTCCTCTTCTGGGGTGGCCCCGGCGTCGGCAAGAGCGCCATCGTCGAGGGCATCGGCCGCAACTACGGGCTGCCCGTCGAGGTGCTCTCCCCCGGCGAGCGCGGCGAGGGCGCCTTCGGGGTCATCGGCGTGCCCGACACCGAGGGGTACATCGCCTATCCGCCGCCCCGCTGGGTCCAGCAGTTCGAGGGTAGCCACGGCGGCTTCCTGTTCGTCGACGAGCTCACCACGGCGCCGCCCGCGATCCAGTCCGCGCTGCTCGGGCTGCTGCTCAAGAAGCGCATCGGCGGTTCGACCCTCAACGGTCGCGTGCGCATCCTCGGCGCGGCGAACCCGATCGGCGACGGGGCCGGCTGCAACGACCTGGCCCCGGCGGTCGCGAACCGACTCGGTCACTTCAACTGGGAGGCCCCCTCCGAGACCGAGTGGTCGGAGTGGTTGATGTCGTCGATCAACGACACCACCGTCGTGGTCGAGCCGGCGAAGATCCTCGAGGCTCGCGTGATGGCCAACTGGGCTCGCCCGTGGGCGAAGTTCCGCGGGCTCGTCGCCGGATTCATCCGCGCCAACCCGGCGCTACTGCACAAGCAGCCCCCGAACGGCCACCCGGACTCGAGCCGCGCTTGGCCGTCGCATCGCTCCTGGGAGTATGCCTGCCGCGCGATGGCCGGCGCCGAGGCGAACGGGATGGGCGAGGTCGACGGCGACATGCTCGCCGCGTCGTTCGTCGGGCCTGGCGCGATCGGAGAGCTTGTCGAGTACCGCACCAAGTCGGACCTCCCCGACCCGGTCGACGTGCTCGACGGCAAGGTGATCTTCAAGCCGGACTTCAAGCGGCTCGACCGCACATTCGCCGTCCTCGGCTCGACCACTAGCCTGGTGATGGGCGCGGTCGCTGAGATGAGCAAGGGCGCCGCGGCCGGCGGGGTCGCGAAGGCGATCAGGCAGGACAAGGTCCTGTCGCGCCGCCTCGATGCGCTCATCGAGCTCCTCACCAAGACTTCCGAGGGGGCGATCGACCTCACCTGGAACTCGGCCAAGCAGCTCGCAAAGGCCGGCATCCACGACATCAGCGACGACTCGAAGAAGCTGATCAAGCGGATGCGTCCGCTCATCGACGCCGTTGAGCAGCGGTAGTCCACTCCACCACCTACGAAAGAGGCACGACCATGAGCATCGCAGACAGGATGGCGACGGGCAGGCTCGTTGCCCAGCGCAAGGCACCGTACTTCAAGTCGCTGATTCAGTCGCTCGTCCCCCACGAAACCCCCGACGTGAGTACGATCGGGATCACTAAGACCCTCGTCCTGTTCTTCAACGCGGAGTGGCTCGACACCTGCTCGCCCGAGCAGATCGCCGGCCTGTACTGGCACGAAGGGATGCACATCGTCCTCGGACACCACGAGCGTCGCGGCGACCGCGACCCGCTGATGTTCAACATCGCGGGCGACATCTTCATCAACGACCAGGGGCGTAACGCCGGCTTCCAGTTCCCGCCGGGCGGCATGTTCCCCGAGCTCTTCGGATTCCCCAAGAACCTCACCTCCGACGAGTACTACGCGCTGCTGCTCAAGATGGGGAAGGACGCCGCCAAGCAAAAGCTCGAGGACGAGCAGGGCGGTGAAGGCGGGGAGGGCGAGCCCGACCCGAAGAAGCGCAAGTGGAGTTCTGGGCAATGCGGCAGCGGCGCGGGTAACGGGCAGGACAGCGAGCCCGACGGCGCCGCTCCCGAGGTCGGTGGGCGCAGCGAGGCCGAGGTCCGCCAGTCCGTCATGCGCGTGGCCGAGGCGGTGAAGGCCGAGGCGCAGAAGGGTCGCGGCAACATGCCCTGCGGGCTCGACCGTTGGGCCGACGAGGCGCTCAAGCCGGCGCAGATCCCGTGGCAGACCAAGCTCTCGCGGGCCCTGCGGCAGTGCGTGAACTACCGCCCCGGAGCGGTGGACTACTCGTACTCGCGCCTATCGCGACGCCAGGCCGGCGTCGGCTTCGGCGTCGGCAAGCCAATCTTGCCGGCGCTGGTGCGGCCGGTCCCTCGCGTCGCGTTCGTCCTCGACACGTCGGGCTCGATGGGAACCGACCAGCTCAACGCGGGCCTCGCCGAGTGCCAGGGGATCCTCGCGGCGCTCGGCGCCGACGTGACGTTCATCTCCTGCGACGCCGCGGTCCACGCGGTCGGCAAGGTCAGCTCGACGTCGCAGATGAAGAAGCTCGTCAAGGGCGGCGGGGGGACGGACTTCAACCCGGCCTTCGAGTACATCACCGCGATGCGGCCTCGCCCCGAGGTGGTGATCTTCGCCACCGACGGCGATGGGTGGGCTCCCAAGTCGGTGCCGCCCTACCGCGTCCTCTGGCTGCTGATCGACTCGTACTGCGACCAGCCCCCGGTTCCGTGGGGCGAGCCGGTGGTGGTGTCGACCAGGGAGCGGGCGACGTGACCTCCTGGTCGCCGGCCGCGCTCACACGCCTGCGGAGCCTGTACCGCTACCACAGCGCGCGGACAGACGGGCACATCCACCGGAACTTCCTGGCCGAGCGGTTCGGGCTCGCGCCGCTCGACGAGTTGAACGAGCGTGGTGTGCTTGTCGGCCCGCTCCAGAACTGGCACTACTCGCTCGACTGGGAGAAGCTCGAGCTCCTGCTCGCCGCTGTCACTATCGCGAGGAGCTCCCTCGAATGAACGTTTCTGGGGACAGCCGACGTGGTGGTCGGTGGGGGGCGGAAGTTGTTTGGTCGCCTTTCTCTTCTAGCCCTTGTCCCCACTTTTCCCGCCCGCCTGGGGTGAAACCCAGCGCGGGCTTTTTTCGTTTTCTGGAGGTGTCGCGTGGCAAAAATAACTAGGAGTCAGCTCGGGCGTCGGTCCCGTACTAAGGGGTCCAGCTTCGAGCGGACGATCAAGAACCGGCTCAAGCAGGTGCTCGGCCTGTCTTGGCCAGGCGTTGTCATCAGGCGCTCGGTGCAGGCCGATCGTGCCTACGAGCCGGACGTGGTGATCGAGGGCGTGGATGTGCCTGAGCTCATCCGCGACCTGTGGCTCGAGTGCAACCACTCGAAGGAGCCCAACCCCGGCGTCAAGCTCGCGCAAGCCCTCCGGGACTCGTCCATCGCCCGCATGGCCACCGGCCGGCACCGCATTCCGATGGTCGTCTGGCGCCGCAACAAGGCGCGCACCGACAACGTTACTACGACGCTCGCGTGGCTCAACTACTGCACCGGCATGGCCTACGACGACCTCCACTCGGAGGTCGAGGTGACGCTTCCCTTCGAGGACCTGCTCAAGCTATTGGTGGGGGGATGAGTGAGCGGAAACCGGGAACGAAGAGGAAGCCGCCCAACGTGACCACGCCGTTCGTACCAACCCAGGACACCGCCGCGTACCTCACCGAGCAACTCAAGAAGGTGGAGGCCGAGCGACGTATGGTGGTCGGCTACGCGGTCGACCTGCACCGACATTGCAAGGGCGTGATTGGCATCCTCGATCGGGTCGGCGGCTACCTCAACGAGGAGGACCAGAACACGCTGCGCGCGGCCAGGGTCTTCCTCAACAGCGTCCGCTTGCGCTAGTGCTCCGTGGAGGTCGCCTTCGCGACCTTCGCCTCGATCATCTTCACCAGCGCGTCCTTGCTCGGGAGCGGCAGCTTGTGGTGAGTGATGAGGTCGTGGGCGTAGCTGATCGCGAGATCGAGCTTCTCGTTGCCGGCGAGCTTGGTGCCGGTCGCCGCGATCTTCTTCTTCGCGATCTGGCTCGCGTAGCTCACCGAGTCGGCGACGATGCCGTCGAGCATCTTGCCCGCGGCGCTGGTCGCGTCGATCTTCAACTTGCTGTGGATCAGCCAGCCGAAGAGCCCGGTCGCGACGGTCGCAAGCGCGGAGCCGAAGTAGCCCCCCACGTCGTCGAACCAGGACCCGGTCCCCGCGAAGGCAGGGGCTGCGTACAGGATGGCGACCATGGCGATCAGGATGGCAAGGGCGATGCGCTGGGGCTTGTTCATACCCGGCACCCTATCACCGTTTGGGACCCCCAGCGGGACGCCAAAAAGGGGCCCCCCTGGGGTGGCCGGGGAACGTGCGCCAGGGCGCAGCCTAGAGCTCTACGCGAGGCGACCTGATTCCAGGTAGTTAGCGACGACGGGTGAGGGGCGTGGCCAGGGGCGAGCGGGCGCCATTCGCGGCGACCTTGCGCGTGCGCTCCTCGATGTCTGGCATCACGGCGACCCCCAGCGGGGGGGTATCGGTCGACGTGTTGAGGCGCGTGAGGCTGTGCGGCACCGCGTGCTTGCGCAGCACCATGCGGAGCTCGGTCAATGCGCGGTCGGCCTGCTCTGCGAGAGGGTCCCGCCGACGCCTGCGGCTGATCAACTCGGCGGCGGTCACAAGTACGGCGAAGAAGAGCATGGCGAGCAATGTCTCCATTTCACGAACCCTTTGCCGGCTCGTCGTCGTCGACCGCCGAGATGAGCCGTTCCTGCTCGGCGCCGAGGTTGAGCGTCTTCGCGATGACGATGTTGGTGATGACGAGCTTGTTGACCAGCCGCGACAGCCGCTCCTGTCCAGCCCTCAGTGTGAACATAAAATACAGCGCGACAAGGGTCGCGAGCCCGTACTTGTCCAAGACGCGCTCGGCGACAGTCCAGTCCATGGTGAGCTAGCGTACACCAGCGGGGACGACATTGAGGTACGAGAGTGCGACGACCTGCGACGTCTTCGCGGAGATGGTCGCCCAGACGTCGAAGATGAGCAGCACCTGCCAGTCCTGCGTGTTTGCCGGGACCATCGTCATCAGGTACTTGCCAGGAGCCCAAGTAGCTGGGGCCGTGGCCGACAGCTTGAACAGCCAGTCGGACCCGAACGCCCGTCGTGCGTACAAGATGAGCGAGTCACACTCGACGATGTCCAGCACAACCGGGTTACCCAGCGAGTCCACGAGCGTGACCTCAATGGTCGCGTCCGACCCTTGAGGAACATCGAGCTGGCGCGCGGTGTTCTTGGGGAGCTTTGGATCGATTGGACCGTCGGCCCAGATGGCGAGGAGGCTTAGGCGCATGTCACGGCCGATCGTAGGTCCAGCGGAAGTTCTTGATCCGTAGCCCAGTCGCGTGCCCGGTGCCCTGGACCACGACGGCGAACGTCCCATCGATGGTCGTTGGGCCGATCGGGATCGTGATGTCCGACCACGACGCCGCGTGGTTGTTGGAATCGAGCGTCGCGAGCACGGCGGCGGCGGTCCCATCGTTGAAGAACTGGATGACGTCGGTGGTGAGGTCGGCGACCCCGTCCCCGTACAACGAGAAGGTGAAGCTCTTGAGACGGTCCCCGACCAGGAGCGGGATCTCCCGCTGGTACGAGAGCCCGGCGCCCGTGGTCTCGAGGTACCCGACCACCGCCTGGAACGTCGTGTTGACGCCGATCACGCTGAGGGCCATGTACGAGCAGACCGTCACGTCGCCATGCGACCCGGCCGCTTGGTACTGACCATCGATCATCCACCGCCAAGTCACTCCGCTGGCGTAGCTGACGCGCCCAACGATTCGGGAAGCGGTGCCGGAGGTGAGTGACGGAATACCTACGTCCGAAACGTAGACATAGTCCCCGACCGTCGCCGGGCCGGTGTCCAGCTCGATCTCCGAGATGCCGAGCACGCGAACAATGGCGTAGCCGTTCGCACCGATCGACGTGGGGGACCCAACGACTACCCCGAGTAGCCCCGCGACATTCGCGGCGGCGGTCGCGAGGGCGGTGGCGCAGGCCGGGATGACTTCTTGGCCTGGGAGTCCGACCTTGATCTGCGAGTCCAGGCGACCGACGGTGACCACCTGCCCGAGCGTCGGCACGCTTGCGCCAGGGAGCCGGCAGACGACAAGGTTCGCGTCCGCGAGCGTACTGTCGAGGCGGGTGAGGAGTGAGTTCGCGGCCACCTTCCACCCGAGCGCGGCATCGTCTTCGGTGGTCTCGGTCGCCGCTGGGATGCGCTCATAGGTCTTGAGCGAGCGGATCGCGGCGATGGCCGTCGCGACCTTCTCGTTGGAGAGCGCCAGGTTGACGGTCAGGCGTAGGAGGTAGGTACCCTCTTTCTTGGGGGTGAAGGTGGGGTTCTCGATGGCCGACGACGACAGCACATCGGCGGTCCCGGCGGGCTGGTCGACGATCTCCCACAGGTACGTCAGCTCGCCCCCCGTGTCGGCGTTGGACAACTGGACGAGCGTGTTGAGCGGCAGGTCGTCGTTGGACCCGGCGACCGCGTTGATCTCGATGAGCGCCTGCGGCATGGTTCAATCCTCAGTAGGTGATGACGCCGCTGATGCTGATGACCAGATCCTCGAGGAGCACGTTCGTGTTGTTCGTGGTCCCCGCGCTCTGGTAGCGCGAGCGCACATAGGTCAGCAGCGCGGTCGCGTCGACCCCGACCGCGATGGTGGGCGTACACGCCGCCATCCGCGTCTGCACCGCCGTCGTTACGGCGATGACGGAGGTGACGTCGGAGCTACCGGACTGCGACAGGGCGACGATCTCGTTCGCGGCGGGTACTCCGTAGGTGACGAGGTTCACCACCTGGGTGCCGGCGGTGATCTGCCCGCCGACCGTGTAGATGTACGCCTCTCCCTTGGCGAGGCAGTAGAGCCCGATGCGGATGCCGGGGGGCGCGTTCGACATCAGCGTCGTGACGATGGGGGTGCCGCCGTTCCACTGGAGCCGCCAGGAGGCGGCGACCGGCGTCACACCGCCCGGCAGGATCAGCGGTCGGGAGTCGACGAGGTTCGAGTCGCTGACACTGACCGTGGTCGAGTCGACGTGGACCTCGGCGATCTTGACGTACCCTGTGGTCACGGTAGGGGCGACCGGGCTTGCGGCAACGATTCCCTGTTTGTAGCTGAGGGCGGCGGTGCTGTCGGCCGGGGACACGACGTAGCCGACCGAGCTGTCGATCGAGAACGCCAGCGTCTTGTTGAGCGAGCTCGGGGCGAACGCTCCCGTGGTCGTGTTCAGGAGTTGCCGCGACTGCGGGTTCCCAAGCAGCCGGTCATACCGGACTTCGATGATGTCGATGCGAGCGTTCGCTCCGGGGGGCGCGGGCACCGTCAGCGTCGCCGCGTTGTTGAGGACGATCGGCTTGTACGACGACAGGTCATCGAGCCCTAGCACGCCACCGATCGCCGCCGGGGTGTCGCTCGGGACGTACTGGAATCCGATGCCAGCGGTGACCGACAGGTCGAATGACGCCGGGGACGACGGGCGGACCCACATGCTGGTCCCCGTGAACCCGGACCTGTTGAGGGCTGACACCAGCGTCGGGGCGATCCGCCGCTGCGCCTGGTACCGCAGCACCTCACGGATGCTCATGTCCTCCTGCGAGTAGCCCTGGTTGATGTCATCAGCGAGGGGCTTCTCAAGCGGGTAGAGCGGGGTGCGGTCGAACGGATTGTCAGCCATGGTGTTCCTCTTTCAGCCTGCGTAGGCCGGGTCAAGCTCGATGGCGACGCTAACACCGCCGCCTTTGATGTGAGTGAGCAAAGACACGAGGTTCCGATAGAACAACTCGATGCTCGCATCGGTTCCGTTGTAGACGCCGGAGAAGATCAGGTCGGTGTCCAAGGCCGGGGAATTGTAGGCCGATGTGGCTCGCACGCCTAGCGCGCTTACGAAATCTTCTGTCACCGCCCCAGGGTCGTTGTACGCCATCGCGCGCTCAGACCAGACCTGGAGTAGCGGTACGACGACGACGAACGCGGCCCGGTGATCGTTCTGGCCCATCCAACGCCCGTAGAACCCGTCGGTCCTGGTGTCGTTGTAGGCCAGCGTGCCCTCGAGTAGCGTCCCCTGGATCGGGTTACTCAGGTCTCCCAGCGGGGCATTCCAGCAGGAGTCGTAGCGGTTCTCCCAGGTCTCGATGAGGTCGTAAGAGAGCCCGATGGGCAAGAAGATGCTGTCGAGCTGGCGCTTGATCGCGGCCGGGGAAACAGTATCCGGCAGCTTGCGGATGCGCTCCCGGTACACGTCGTCGGACTCGCCAGCGTTTCTGTCGATGCGTCGGTCGGCCCCGATAGAGTCCAGCGCCGCCGTCTGGCCGAGCGTCACCGGACCGGTCTGGCGAACCTGGATCGTCGGCTCTGCGTAGACGGGGTCGAGGTAGGGGAACGTCACCTCGTCGATCTCCCCCTCGAGCAAGGTACCGTCGGCGGTGATCAGCGGCCCCGGAACGTTGTACTCGCCCGCAGGGGTTGCGCCCTCCACCACGCCGTTGACGATGAGGTCCGTCGAGCCGAACGAAACGTCGGCAGTAAGTACGAACTCACGGTTGGACTTCGACGCTCGGACCACGGTCCCGCGCTTGACCACGAAGGCCCCAGCGCCGTCGGTCGCCCGGTAGAACTGGACGGTCCCGCGCCCCTGCACACCGCCGCTGGCATACAGGTTGAACATCGAGCATTCGGTGCGGCCGAGCGCGAGCGACGCCCGCTCGAAGATAGCGGCGAACGCTTGCAGGAGCTCGTAGCCGGGCCCCGGCGACTGGAGCGGCAGCAGGTACCACTCGGGCAGCAGGTTCGAGACCAGCTCGAGGAAGTTCTCGGCGGTGTAGTAGTACGGCAGGCCGAGGCTGACGCCAGGGGCCGGGGACAGGTACGACGACGCGGGCGCGACCGAGGGGACCCCGACCGGCGGGGTTATGAGCGGCCAGGAGTACGTCACGACGCCTCGCCACCGACCCAAACTCGGATCGACGGGGTCGTCTCCCAGCCGTACTGCTTGCGGACGGTGAACCGGTACCCACCCGCGACGAACGCCCTGGTGCCCTCATATCCATTCACGAAGTCAGCCCCGTCGTGGATGAGCTCTGGCGGTTGCAGCGGGTCGAGGGTTGCCACGGGCAGCACGACCAGACCGCCGCTGTAGCCGGTGATGTCGAATCGCAGGAACTCGGCCGGGCCGATCGGGTCGCCAGGCGTCGGGTACAGGTTCGTGATGACGGGGGTTCCGATCCCACCGCCGCCAGACCCGGCGCCGAACCAGCCACCGGACCAGCTCATGTCCCGACCCGCACAGCGACGGCGCGGACGCCGGTCGTCAGGGTGCCGGACACCCGCGTGGTGCCGTCGGGGTCCTTATACGAGTAGTTGCCGTCGCCGCTCGGGTTCAACCCGTCGCCGGATGCCTGCGCGACCGCGATCTTCAACGCGCCCCCGACGGTCACGCTTCCGAGCCCGCCGGTCAGGAGCACCGTCGCCAAGAACGCGGCCGATGGATCGAGGGCGACGATGACGTAATCGGAGAAGGTCCGCACGCTGGTCTTGATGACCTGCACTCGGAGTTCGCCGATCGTATCGGTCTCGGCTTGGGACAGGGTGAGAAGGTACGTTCCCGCGGCACCACCGCCGCCCGTGTCCTCGGCGGGCAAGGCCGACACGTTGGTCCAGGAGCCGCCGTGCTTCTTTAGCTTGACCTCCCCGGCGGAGAACGCGAGCCCGCTGACTCCGTTGCCGAAGGAGTCGACAAGGAACAGGGGGATCGTGCGTAGGGCCGCGTTGGACTCGTTCTGGTTCACGGTGACTCCTTCAGTCTACGCTAGCTCGAGAGTGGCGAACACGTTGGTCTGGCCGGAGGTTACACCCGCCGCCTTGACGATGGACAGGCTGATGAGGTCGCCAGCAGCCACGACCACCGTGTGCGTGGTGTCGCTGGTCAGGTTGGGCGACGCCGCGTCGTTGGCGACCGTCACGGTGATGGCCGTGTCGGCGCCGTTCTTGCGGACGGTGTAGACCACGTTCTGCGTCCCGACCCCGGCCCCGGTGCCGCGCACGCGCAAATTGCGGAGCGTGCCGACGCGCGTGACCGCTAGCTGCACCTCGGTCGCGGTCGCAGTCGCGATGTACCCAGGCGCGGGGTAGACCGCCGTCGCGACGGCGGTGGTGTCGCCGGTACCGAACACAAGCTGGCTGCCGCCGATGGCGACCCAGCCCGTATTTCCGGTGCCGCTCTCCTTGTAGTAGAACGTACTCGACGGACCACCGTCACGGCGCTGGTAGGTCGAGCCAACCGTCGCGGTCACGTTGCCTTCCGGCGTGCCGCTACCCGACCAGACGTTGGGGCCGGTCGTGCAGGCGTTGCCGCCGGTCCGCAGGTACAGCGTCGCGCCACTGATCGTGTAGTCGGCGGTGACGGCGTTGATCGTGTTACCCGCGAGCTGGTACTCGTTGGTGAACGTGCCGCCAGTCTGCGAGGTGTAGAAGACTCCCGTGTCCACGTTGTCGAGCATGTTGCCGTTGATCTGGCAGAGGCTCACCGCGTCGGTCGTGGCGAGCACCAGGATGGCAGCCAGGAACGTTCCGGCCTCGGCGCTGATGTTGTTGCCCGTGATCTGGAGGTTGCTGACAGCCGCCGAGGACGTGGACGCGAAGGTCGCGGCGACCGTGCTCGTCGCGCCCGCGTTGGTGTAGTGGATCATGTTCCCGGAAAACTGGATATTGCTTGCCGAGCGGACGAAGACGCACTCCTGGCCGGTGATCTCCTGCATGAACACGTTGCGCTGGATCTGGACCCCGAGCGTGAGGTTGGCGGCGCTATTCGACACCGAGAGGCAGTAGCCGTTGCCCGTCGTCGATACACGGCTGATGACGTTGGTCGAGATCTGAATGTCGGAGTTTGCCCCGTCGAGTTGGACGACCGGGGCCGTCACGGCGGCGGTCGCCTGGTAGACCGCGTTGCCGAGCATCTGCGAACGCTTCAGGCCCTTGAGGTAGACGCTGCCGAGGATGACGTTGTCGGCGATCTGGATGCGGTTGGCGCGCGTCGTGGTGTCGCCGCTGATCGAGAGCGCGATACCGCCCGAGGCGGTGCTGGTCAGTTCGTTACCGCAGATCTTGATGTCGTCGATGGCACCCGCCGCCGACGCGATGTAGATCTCGGTCGTACCGGAGGTCGCGATCTCGTTGTCGACGATCCAGCCCGTCGTCGCGTAGTCCCCGACGTAGACGCCATAGGTACCCATGTCGCGGATCTCACACTCGGCGATCCACCAGCTATCCATGTGGTGGCTGGTGTTGCCCTCGATCTTGATCCCGTAGCCGCCCGCCACGCCGTTGGAGAACCGGCAGCGCGTGGCTTTGACGAACTGCGCCGCCGTCGAGCCGTCGCCCCAGTGCAACATGTTGCAGGAGCCCGCGAGCGGGCTGACGACGCCGGCCTGGCTGAAGGTCAGGTCCTCCCACTCGATGCCGGTCGAGGCGCCCCGCACCAGGAACAGATCCCAGGCGGTCGAGCCGGCGTTGCCGCTCATCGTGATGGTCGCGCCGCCGAACCCCGACCCGAGGAACCGGATGCTGTTCATGCCGGTGATGTCGAACGAGTACGCCTGCGCCGCGACGCGCGAGCACAGGTAGGTGCCCTGCGGGAAGTACACGCAGCCGCCGATCACGGCGGCGGCTGTGATGGCAGACTGGATGGCGGCGCGGTCGTCCGTCACCCCATCGCCGGTCGCCCCGTAGTCGAGGACGTTGGTGTAGATGCTGTGCGCCGACTGCGTCCAGGCGGTGTTGCCGGCGGCGGTCTTGGTGTAGTCGCCGGCCGTGCCAGGCCCTCGGAAGTACTTGCTGCCGATGGCCGCGACGACGCCGCCACCAGCGGTCGGGTCGGCGGTGCCGTTGAGGAGGCTTACGCCCTTGAGGACGACGGTGTCGGCGTTGACTTGTTTGCTGCTCATGTGGTCCTCAGCTTGCGGCGATCTCGAACGTGACGATGACCAGCGACGGGGCGGTGACGGGGGCCTGACTCTTGGTCGTCTTGACGCCGATGATGTCTCCGACGGCGACCGTCGAAGTTCCCGTGCCCGTTCCCGTCGTCGCGGTGAAGTTCAGGGTACACGTCGGGTTCACGGCGGTGCCGTTCTTGCGAACGATGATCGTCGAAGTACCGGCCCCGGTCCCAGCCTTCTGGTGGACGCGCATGTTTCGCAACGTGCCTGCGAATGGGCAGGCAATCGAAAGCTCGGTGCCGCTCTCGGTCGCCAGCGCCATACCAGGCGCGAGGAACTGCGTGCCGGTGGTCAGGTTCATCGCCAGGACACCGAACTGGAGAGTGGTCGGGCCGACGTTGATCCAGCCGGTGTTGCCCGCACCGCTCTCTTTGACGTAGAGCGTGAGGCCGTTGCCACCACCGGAGAAGCGCCGGGCCATCGAGCCGATGGCGGCAGTGATCGCTGCCTCCGGCGTCGCGTTCGCTGACCAGTTGGCGCAGCCGAGCCCAAGCGCGACGTTGCCGTCCGACGCGGTGATTCCGCCGACACCCGTGCTGGTGCAGATACCAACGTTGCGCGAGGCCATCGAAGGCCCGCGCTGGACCGCGCCCGACGCCGAGGTGATGTCCGCGATGTCGGTCGCGGTGTTGACCATGTTGTCGACGACGATCCCCGCGTACTGGTCCTTCGGCGACGCACTCAAGATCACGCCATCACCGAGCCGGACGCCGCCCGTCGAGAGGATCATGTTCTCGGCGACGAGGTTGGCTTTGCCGTCGTTGGTGAGCGCGCGGATGTTCACGCCGTTGCCAATACCCGCCACGGTCTGGTTCGCCGACAGCAGGTTGTTGGAGCAGGTGACGAACTGCGTACCCTCGAAGCGGACCATGACAGTTCCAGCCGCAGCGTGCGCGTCGGTGAAGATGTTGCCAGCGAAGATGATCCCGTAGTCGAGTACGACCGTGGATTGAAGCTGGAACGAGATCGACGACCCATCGACTAGCTGGTCGGCTTCGACATAGATCTGGTTGTCGGTGACGATCACGTCGTTGATGCGCTCGCGGAAGTCGAGCGCGCGGTTACCCTGCGCCGGATAGCCGGTGTTGACGACGATGTTCCCAGCGAACACAAGCTGCTGCACGTCGAGGTTGGGGCCACAGACCCCGTGCAAGATCGTGTTCAGCTTGAAGATGACCCAGCGGTTCCGGCCCACGCTGGTGCCGGTGAGCGTGACGCAGCCTTGCACCGACGCTGCGCTGTGCAGGAAGTGGTTACGCCGGATGATGTGCGACCCGAGCTGCTGCGTCGAGGTCGCCTCGAAGTCGATCTCTTGGTCGTGACTGCCCGTCATGTAGCAGTCGGCGATGTTCACCTCGAACGTGCCGCGCTGATAGGCCACACCCGAACGAGCGCCTGCACCGCCTACGTCGAGCGTGAAGACGCACCGCTTGATCAGCACGTCGCGGACGTAGTGCGTGCCGCCGAGCACGCGCACGCCATCCCCGACGCAGTAGTAGAAGCGGCAGTCGATCACGCGCCCGCGCCCCGTCTCGGTGGTGGTCGCGGAGTTCAGCCACTCCAGCAGGTGGTCCTGGTCGGACGGGTCGGGGCTGGTCACCATGTCGCCGATGAAGCCGACGTTCTTGAAGGTGACGTATTGGTTCCCTGCGCTCATCGAGAACAGGTGCCACTCACCGAACGCCGCCGAGCCCTTCTTGCGGATGATAGAGGCTCCGGCGTTGTCGCCCTGGAACAGCAGCTTGCTCGACGACGCCTGGAGGTTGAACGAGCCGATGCCGTTCTTCGAGCAGGCGTAGGTGCCGGCCGGGATGTAGATGACGCCACCGCCGACGGCCAGCGCCGCCGTGATCGCGGCCTGGATCGCCACGCGGTCGTCCGTCGTGCCATCGCCGATCGCGCCGTAGTCCTTGATGTTGAACCACTGCCCTTGGTCGAGAAGCTGTCGCCAGGCGTTGTCTGTCGAGCCTTGCTTCATCCACTGCAAGCGGCCAGGACCGAACGCGCGCGAGCCTACCGGAGCGGAAACACCCGCGCCCGCACGCGGGTCAACCAGCGTGCCCATCAGGTCGACAGCCTTGAGCCGGACGTGGTCGGCTGAGAGCGTCTTGCTCATTGGTCATCAGCCACGATGAAGTCGAGCTTGTCCCCCGCGGTGAACACCGAGCTCGCGATGAGCCTGAACTGCGTCGTGGTCCGGTCTCCGGCGGCGATGTCCGGCAGATCGAACGGGATGATAGAGGCAACCCCCGCACACTGGCCGACGATCCTGTAGGTGTCGTTCGCCCTCGCCGCCGGCAGCGTGATGAAGAAGTCGGAGAGGTCTGGCTCAACACCAGTGACCGTGTAGCGGAAGACCGTGACCGAGCCGCCGCTCGTAGCGAAGCGAGTCCACCCGGTGTCGGGCGCGCTCGTCTTCTGCCAGAGCTGGATCGACCCTCCGAGGGTGCGGTAGTAGAGCTGCCCGAGGGTCCCGACGACACCACCGCCGGCCGACGGGTCAACCGTGCCAGTGATCGAGACTGCCTGCTGTGCTGATACTGGGGCTGGCATGGGGGGGCTACCTTACGTCGTGATGATGAAGTCTGGGTTCGTGGTCGCCGACACCGAGGCACCTTGGTTCGTTGCGGTGACCAGATCGAACGTAGACCGGATGACCTGCATCGCGCGTGGCAGCACCTTGCCGGCCGGGACCGCGATCTCATTCCCGGTGATGACCAGGCCGGCGACGCTACGGAGCGCGCTAACCGCGTCTGCCGGAACGAACGGGGCGCCGGGGGCCAGGTCGTTCGTGTAGTTGACGACCGCCGCCCTCGCCTGGTCGGACACGGACGCGGTGTCGACACCAGCGGAGAAGGTCAGGTCGAGCCGGGACTGGAGCAGTACGACTTGGGCCACGATCGGCTGAACGTACATACCGCCGCACCGCACGTTGACCAGCGCGTTGAAGACAGTCGTCGCGAGGCTCTGCGACTGAGCGTCGTAGGTCGAACTCGTCTCATTGAGCTCCGCGAGGGCGAGCGTGAAGCGGTCGGCGATGAGTAGCTGAACCCAGCGGCCGGGGCGACCAGAGCTATCTAGAACCTCGACCGCGGACGCGGTCACCACACCGGGGACAGCCAGCGCCCCGAGCTCGAGCGCGGCCAGCGTGCCCTTCTGGGCGGTAGTCCAGAATCGTCGACACCGATCGCGCAACCCAGAGTCGTCCTCGCGGTCGGCGGCCCCGGCGGTCGCGACCGAGTTGGTGACGGCCAAGCCATCGGCGGCACCAGCGATCGTGCTTGCGATGTTGATGATGGCCGCGATCTTCGCCTGCTGGTCGGCTCCGGCGAGGACCGACCTCACCGCGACGTACACCGGGCCAACAGATGCGGCCGGGAACGTAGTCGCGACCGTGCTAACGAACTGGACGCCGTCGGAGGTCGACAGGGCGGTCCCGGCTGGAATCGCGAACGACGTGATGGACGCCACGGTCAGGGAGAACTGCACCGTCCCCAGCGATGGCGCGGCCGGCTTACGGACTAGCCCGAACCGGTCGAAGGCGTAGCGGTCGAGCGCATCCCCTTCGGCCGAGTCAAGGAACTGGCCTGAGCAGACCATCATCGACTGTCCGACCACCGCGTCGCCCATCGCGCTTGCGGCGGCAAGCATGATATTCACGTCGGTACCATCGCGCTGCACTGCCTGCGCGGAGAGCTGGGCGTTGAGCCCAAGGACGGTGTCGCGCGCGATCCTGAAGAGATCGTTTCGGGTAGGGAACTCAGCCAAAATAACCTCCTACCTTGACAGAGTTATTATCGACGGCCATCAGCCCTGTCCGATCTGCGTGTTGAGCGCGACGTTGACTTGCTGCCCAGTACTCGCCATCCGAGCCTTGACCGAGATGATCAGCAAGTTAGTACTCTGCTCGAGGCTGACACTCGCCTGCGAGATGTCTGGCTCTTGGAGCACCTGATTTTGGATCAGCGTCTTGAGCTTGACGAGGTCGCCGCCTGGGATCGCTTGCTTCACCTTGAGCCCGCACCCATAGTTTGGTAGGTGGAAGAAGTCGCCGGGTGTTGAGACTAGGCGCCGGATGATGAGCTTCTTGACAAGCTCGGGGCCATCGCTGAGGGCGTAGTCACCGCCGACGATCTGGAGCGTACCACCGACCGTGTTCTGGACACCGATCGAGCTATTACGGAGGTCGCGGTTGACAACCCGGCGCGCGGCGGCGACCTGGGTCGGTGTCGAGAGTGCGCGCTCAGTCACGCCCGCGAACTCGGCAGAGCGCGGGGCCTGGCAGACCGATCCTCCGGCGTCAAGCAGCCCGACGATCTCGACCTGCATTTGGGCTGTCGATGGGGCGAACTGGTCGAGCGTCGTTAGCGTCCACTGTAGCTGGCCGCTGTAGGACTCGACCTCCTGGACAGGTAGGGCCTCACCAGTATCGAGGCGGGTCACGACCCAGCACACCGGGTTGCGGACGTCGCCAGCGAGTAGGAACGAGATGTCCTTTGGAGGCTTGGACAGGACTACAACGACCTGCCGAGTGCTGATGGCGAAGGCGTAGTCGACCGTGAGATTCGGCGCGACGCCGAACGCGCCGGTCCCCCACGGGCCTGTCCCATACGGTGCGCTCACGTTGACCTCACCCTATCAGATGCCGAGGTCACTGCGGCGGTAACCGTGCCGACCAACGGGACCCCAGGCGTCGGGGCGTTGAGCGCGTACCGCGCATCCAGGCAGTTCTGTAGGGATGCGAGGTCGAGCCCCGGCGCAATCGAGACTTGGTCGCCGAGGCGGGCTACGCCGAGGGTGGCTGACTCGGACCCGAGTAGTACGACCGAGGCCCCCTCTGCCTCGACGACCGCGTTACCGCCACCCGACACCACCATCCTGAGCGTTTTCCCCGGCTTGACGTAGAGCAGGACGTCGGTCGGGTTCGTCGCGACCTGCGACGGGGGCGGGTCGCTTCGGCTGAACAGGCGCTTGGTGATGACGAACCCGTTGCCCGGATCCCCGTTCGGGGCCTCGACCAGCACCTCGTCGTCGACCTCGAGCGGGGCATAGAACCCGAACCCGTTCCCGGCGTACTCGCACCCGAGCCGGGCGGTGCCCGCGAACATGCCGGGCATGGTCACCACGTCTACGAACACGCCCTCCAGCGGGTCGACCACGACCTTTTTGACGATCGCGAGGGACACCCAGACACGCGGGTCGATGCCAGGCCGCGACACCGCGTTCGCCAGGCGCCCGGTGTCGATCCTGCTGCTCACCCTGGTGTGCTTCAGCACTAGCTACCCTCCGGGATCCGACTGAAGTTCGTCGGGATGGCTTCCGCTGGGGTGGGCGCAGACCTGACCGCGTCGGCGGCTGAGGCCCCGCTGGGGAGGATCGTGAGCGCCCCGGCCTTGATCAACGCGGCCGACACTCGGCGTTGGCTCCTCGGAACTCGCGACGGGTTCGGGTTGGTCTTGTGCTTCCCTGGAACATGGTCGTTCGTCGCCGCTACCTGGGACGCGGTCCCGACGTTCGGCCCGAGTTGGGGAGTGACCGCGCTGCGGGCGACGAAGTAATTCTGAAAGTCGAAGCTAGTCTGGAGGCCTTGGTTCATCGACCAGTTGAAGACGACGTTCGCCACGCGGAAGAACCGGAGCATGTCGATAACCATCGAACGTGACGAGGCGACGATGACGCGGGCTAGGTTCTCGTCCCCCCCGTTAGACTTGCCGGAGAGCGCCTGGCGCACCTCCGCCACCTGCTCGTCGAACGAGCGGCGCATCCCATCGTTCAGCGTCGACACGATCGGGACCTTGCTGCCAAGGTTCGACGTGTCGAAGAGGAACTCAACCATGTCTCCGACGCGGACCCGGCAGATGTCGGGGTCTGAGTTGGAGCCCTTGTACGAGGAGAGCACGCCAGTCGAGCACTTCCCGCCGAGCTCCCCACGCCCGATCTCCTCGTACAGGTTCTTAGCGATGGTGAGGAGCTGCCCGACGTCGCGGATACCCTCGACGGTCTTCTGGATCACGTCCGTCTGGGATACCTCACCGCTTGGGGCTACCCCGGAGATCAGCGCCGCCTTCTCGTCGGCTGGTGGCCAGCGCGCCGAGAGGAGCTTCTGCTGCCCGCGGTTCGGGCTTGACGTGTCGAACGAGTTGACCTGGATGACCGGCGTCTTGACGCCGTGATACTTCCGCTCGAACGCGAGCTCCTTGACGTTGCGGCCGAAGATGAGCTTGCGGATCGAGAACGGGTTGCCCTGGTCGTCAACCCGAACGGGTGGGTGGAATGCCCCGTACTCTTCGGAGAAGTACGGCTTGCTCTGATCGTACAAGGACGCCGCTGGGCGGATGCGCAAGTTCCGCCCCTCGAAGTACGGGACCGCGCCGACGAGGAAGCAATAGTTCGTGATGATGTCCCAGTAGTTTGGGACGTCGCTTGCGGATGGGATCGATGAGCCGCCGCCGCCGGCCCCTTGCCGAACGCGGGTGAGCCCGCCCTTGTCGACCGGGCTCGGGGGGACTCCGTTCGGCCAGTCGTTGTCGTGCCACAGCACCTTGATGAACTTGTTCGCGGGGTGCGTTCCAAGGATCGCCTGCACGACCCCGATGATCGACTTCGTGAGGTCGAACTTGCCCATCACGATGGGATTGATCGGGGAGTCGAGTAGCAGCCCGCGGAGGTCCCGACCGTCCATCTTGATGACGCTGCCGCCGTCGTTGTGGGTCGCGCTCCAGTTGTCGACAACGCCGGCCAGCAGCATTAGGTCGTCGCGTGGCATCCCAGCACCGTCCGTGACCTTGAGGACAGAGCGCCGGGTCCCGTTGGCCTCGACGCTGGTCATGCCGGTCGCGAAGTTCTCCTCGGTGACGGTGCCGGCGTAGATCTCGACACCGATGCTACGCATGAGGCGAGGGTCGATCGGTAGCTCGCGCCAGTCGAACTCGAGCGAGAAGGTCCCGGCCTGTCGATAGCTAGGGCACTCAACCTGCGCCGTCTTCGGGACGCGGTTCAAGATCTGCGTGAGCTCGTCGGCCCCAGTCTGCGTGATCAGTGGGCGCGTTATCGGCGCGCTCACGCCGCTGATAGCGTCGATGTCACCCGACTGATCGATCGGGTCTGGGATGGTCGAGATCTTGAGGGTCTCGTCGAACCGGACTCGAAGATTGACGACGAGGGATGGGTAGTAGACCGGCACCTCAGCACACGTCCTGCGGAGGTTGCTGGGGGACGAAGACAACCTGGCCCGCGGAGAGTCGGCTCGTCCGCAGGTTGTTGTAGTACATGAGCCCGCGCCACGACGCCTCGGTCCCGTAGAACTTGATCGAGACCTGCCGCAAGTCCTGGCCGTCGGTCGCTTGGAAAATCCTGATCACGTCGGCGGTGATGCTAGCCATGAGCTTCGACTGCTCGCTGGCCGCGGTATCGCGGGCCGAGCGGGCTGCGTCAGCTTGGAGGCGCACGCCGTTGCGCAACAGCAGCTTCTGCCCGAACGCGCTGATGGTGTCGGCGGTCTCGTTGAGGACAGCCCCGTCGGCCTTGTCCTGTAGCAGCGACCGCAAGAGCGCCCCCTGGGTCTTGATCCCGTCCAGGATGCCCGAGGTACGCCGGAGCGACTCAGCGGGGGCCGTGATCGATCTCGTCACCTGTACCAGCGAATCCTGAAGGGCGTCGACCCCGTCTTGGAGCGCGTTGGCGGTAGCGTCGATCGCGTGAGCTAGCCCGTTGAGGCGGCTTTCGATGGCGTTGAGCTGGTCCAGGACGCTCGACTGAATGGAAGAATCGATGGCGTCGATCGCACTCTGGATCTTGGATGGGACGTCGGCAAGGTCCGTCGCGTTGTTGTCGACGAACGCCGTGGTGTCGAGCTCGTCGCCCTGGCTGATCCAGGTGAACATCATCTCCCAGCCGACGTCGCTGGCGTTCTCCCACTTCTGGGTGAACCGCTCGAGGATGCCGCGTCGGACTTGGTTTAGCCAAGTGACCTCAACCTCCTGGCCCTTCCGGCGGATGTCGTCGACCAGCTTGCAGAGTGCTTGCGCGGAGACTAGATCAGCCGCCTCCAGTACCAGGGCAGAGCTCAAGACCGCCGAGGCGTCAAGGCCCGCAGCGGCGAGGACCGAGGCGTCTACCCCGCCGAGAGCCGAGCGGGACTCCACAGTCGCGGCAGCGCCGGTACCAACCGCTCCGAGGTACTTCGTCTTCCAGATACCCTGGATCGTCGTGCCCTCTTCCTTCGCGCCGTATACCTGCATGGTGCCGACCGGGGAGCCGGGGTACCAGTCGACCGAGTTGCGGTGGGTGCCCGAGAGCTCGAACGGTCGGTAGGGAAGCGCCCGCTCGCGGAGCGTGAGCGTCCGCTTGTCTCCTGTGAGCTCCCGGATTGTGAATGAAGAGACTGCGATCTCCATAGGTCACCGGATGGTAAAGAGCGGAGTGAGGCCGGACTGGAGCTTCTTCTCGCCGAGGTCGGCGATGTCGCTGGCGAACGCCACGGCGACTCGA
>Ga0315287_10000746_pt1 | contig 29002 bp, 31 predicted proteins | sample YL17G11_0_MG_FD_205037 | JGI IMG/M metagenome (GOLD analysis project Ga0315287, IMG submission 205037) | Sediment microbial communities from Yellowstone Lake, YNP, Wyoming, USA - YL17G11_0 | ecosystem: Environmental > Aquatic > Freshwater > Lake > Sediment | place: USA: Wyoming | collected...
AACAGCAATAACAAATTCCTTCATCTTTTTCTCCGTGATATTTTACCCAAACACCATCTCTAATCTTCTTGGGGATAGATTGCTTTTTCGGCTTAACTTCCGCTTTAGATTCTATAACATTATTTTTAGCGTTATTTTTACTATTATTACTTCCCATATTTTCTGGATCAACACGATTTATTATTGGATTATTTTTATTTATTAAATTATTATTTTTATTATTATTTATGTGTTCAAAAATCGAAGAAAATAGAGGTTTAGCAGCTTCTAATTGAGGTACACTAGAATAGAAAGAAGGCGCTATCATTTGGAACCATACTGGTATTAAACTATATATAAAGGGATTATTGCGGATACTTGAATCTAAATAATTATATGTATTTGATAAACAACTGTAAATATTAGCAAACATAGTATTTTATATTAATTAAAAATTATAAAAATAATATTATATAGTTGAATATATAATATTGTTTATTCAGTCTTAACTTCCTCAGTCTTAACTTCTTCAGTCTTAACTTCCTCTTTAACTTCCTCTTTAACTTCCTCAGTCTTAACTTCCTCAGTCTTAACTTCCTCAGTCTTAACTTCCTCAGTCTTAACTTCCTCAGTCTTAACTTCCTCTTTAACTTCCTCTTTAACTTCTTCTTTTTGTAATGGTAATTTAACTAAAATTGATGCTAATGATGAAAAAAATCTACTGTTAACGCTAGTATCACATTTATTATTTTCTGATAATCGTTTGGAAATTTCTTTAGCCATTTCGAATTCTAATTGTTCAGATTCAAATAAAATAAATTCAGTTTTTAATGGGTTACCCTTAACTTTACTTCTTAATTCTTCTTTCGCTTTCTCATAATTAAGAGAAATGATTTCCTCTCTAATAGTGTTAAGTTCACTGATTAATGATTTGTCCATGTTGATGGTTTTTATAATAATTAAAAAAATATTTTAATTATAATTTTTTGTTCATGTATATTTTAATTATGTATGTTTTAATTTATCAATATTTCATAATATATGACCTACAATAATTTAACACCGTTAATAGTGATATTTAATCGTTCATTAGACTCTATTATTAAAGTTTGATAATTAGATAAATATTTTACAGATTTATCATATAATAATTTATCATTATCATCTAAGTAACCCTTAACATTCGTTAAATACAATGAATCGACAAAAATATTATTATTATTATTTAGTATGTTACCAATTCTTTTAAAAATATCAACAGATCTAATATCTTCACAAAATATAGCAATATGATCTTTAATTACTAATTTTCTCATGTAATTATAAGTATCATCATTAAACAACCAGCTACCTTTTCTTCCTAATTCATATATTATTTCAGTAATAGCTTCAGTACCTACATTGTCATCATATTTCAAATTTTTATAATCTTCATCTTCACTTATATTAATCATAAAAAACATACCTTCTATTTTAGATTTTTTAAAATCTAATTGTTTTTCCTTAAGTAAAATACTATGTTCTTGATATTTAATATTTAAATATGAGTTCATATTATGTATGAACTCTTCTCTATTTTTGCTCATATGAATACATCTTAACGTTTGTTTCATAAATTTAATTTGTTGTTCATTATTGTCAAAAATAATAATTCTGTTTGATCTACGAAAAACGGCGATATCAAAATTATAATATCCTGATACACCAATATGACAAGTTTCTGATATTTTATTATTATGTTCTCTTAATATTTTATTTATTCTAGATAATCCGTAATCATTAGTTCCTATATAACATAAATCGTTTTTATTTATATTAAGATTATGGAACGATCTAATTTTGTTTGATAATGGATCCATTTATAATTATTAGATGTTATATTTAAATGATATAATCTATAATACATTTTTAATAAATATACATCATAATTTTTATTATAAATTATGATCATCCACAAACTTCACATACTCCGAAAATAGCAGAACATCCTTGGTATCTATTATAACGTTTATTTGATCTTAATATTCCACATTTAGGTGTTTTGCAGCGTTTCTGACCATTAGTAATTAGTTTTATATTATAATGTTTATTACAAAAAAATCTACTTATTTTAACGTGATAATTATTACAGTTGCAATTACATTCTACAAGTTCATTACTTTCATAAACATCTCCAACATCTTTATTTTTAATGCATCCATTATTAAAACACCATTCACAATAAGTAATTTCAGCTGCTGTTTTACCCATTGGAACATACCACTTACCAAAACTAACTCTCATATTACCAATACATCCATAAATAGCATAATCTGTGATATTCATTTTTTACTTGCTTATCTTATAAATTTATTATTTTATTATTTTAATATATATTAAAATAATAATAACATGAATGACATAGATGATGAATTTGTTATCATCCAGAACGAATCATATCACGACGATTCATATCGAGAACATAAAATAAAATTATTAAATGATCTCGAATTAATTGTTAATTTACAAATTGATTGTTTTTTATCAGGAAGTATTCTGGTAAAAAAAGCTGATATGAGATTTTATAGTAAAATCTGGAATTACTTTACAGATTATACAAAACATACTATGGATTTTATTAAACTAACTATAAATTCAGCTAAAAAACTTAATATAAATAATAATTTTGGATGCAATGAACATATTAATTGTGACTATATAGACAAACAAAAAATATTAACGAAATTAATAAAATCATTATCAGGGATAAAATCTTTCAGACAAACGTGTTCATCTAATAACATAGATACCTTAATAATTGAAGATATAAATTTAGTTATTTCGGATTTAGAGTCACATATAGCCGAGGAATTAACAGATAGGTACGATAAATTAGAAGAAGAAATTAAAAGTTATGAAGATGGTAAACAAAAATTTAAAATCTTGAAATATAACATCATAGATAATTACAATAATACTAATGATATTATAATTAATGATATTATAATTAATGATACTAATGATACTAACGATATTATAATTAATGATACTAATGATATTATAATTAATGATACTAATGATATTATAATTAATGATACTAATGATATTATAATTAATGATACTAATAATGAGATTATAATTAATAATACTAATAATGAGATTAATGAAACTAATAATGAGATTATAATTAATAATACTAATAATGAGATTAATGAAACTAACGATATTATAATTAATGATATTAATGAAACTAATGATATTAATGAAACTAATGATATTAATGAAACTAATGATATTATAATTAATGATACTAATGATATTATAATTAATGATACTAATGATACTAATGATATTATAATTAATGATACTAATGATACTAATGATATTATAATTAATGATACTAATGATATTATAATTAATGAAAATAATGATATTATAATTAATGAAAATAATGATATTATAATTAATGATACTAATGATATTATAATTAATGATACTAATGATACTAATGAAACAACTAATCTTAATGATTCATTTTTTGGTGATACTGTGGAAAAATTCCCTGTTTATAATTTGTCATGTATAGAAAAAGAATTACGAAATTATGAATATAAAAATAAGTTACTTAATTTATTAAAAATAAACGATCCGATATTAAAACGAAAAATATATAAACCTAAATTAAATTTAGAACAAATACAGCATAATATTAATATGATGCAGATATATGTGAGATAGATCGATGTTAATATATTTTTTATGTTTTAAAATAAAATATTATATTATAAAATATAATATACGATGTTAAAAAATTTGATTACAATTGTTGATAAAGAAGTTTCAGAAGCAAATGAAGTTGAAGAATTAACTATGGATGACGATGATGATGTTAATATATCAGAGAATTTAATTAAATTACCTGATCCTTCATCTACCAATCCTAATTTATCAATTAATACATATACAAAAAATTTAAAACATAAACAAAATGATAATTACGACGATAATTCGGTTTTAGTAATTATATTAAAATGTGAAACTAGAAAATCTGATAAAAATATTGATAATTTAAAACAACTATTTTCAGATCATTATTTTATTGTAGAAATTTGTGAAATAACAGAACAATTAGAAGACAATGCTAATATGAAAAAGCTATTTAATTATATTAATAATGGACCTTATCTATTAAATGATCAAGGAATTTATGAAGCACAACATTGGTGGAAGGATCTACCTACAATTATTATAAAAGATAGTAGCATTAGTCATTTATCATCAAATACAAACGGTATAAAATATAAAATAAAAACAGCGTTAGAAAAAGCTACTAATGCAGATCTATTTTACTTATGTAAATGGAATGATTCATGTGAAAAACATAGGGATGTTGAAAATTATCCCGATAAAACACTAAAATGGTCAGTGAAACCAACTGCTACTCAAGCTATAATGTATACTAAAAAATCTCGCGATTATATTATAGGAAGATTAGAAACCACAGATATTAGTTTAGGAGAATTATTAAATTCTGATATAAACAAATCTAAATTACTAGCAACAGTTTTTAATCCGAATTTAATAGATTACGACATAAATTTAGCAGTTTCTAACAGTGATTTTAATAAATTAAATGAATGCGATCCAGCCATTAACACTCAAACAACGACGAATAGTAATACATATTTAGTATTAATAGTTCTCATAATTTTAATCATCATAGTTGCATGGTTTATTATATACCCTCCAGTTAGATACGTAAAATAAAAAATGATTTAATATTCTTGATATTAAATATTAAATTTAAATGAATTTAACACTAGATATTTTGAGATTAATACTATTGTTGTTAAGAATAAATGATATTAAAAGTTTATGTTTAGTAGATAAAACTTTTAATAATTTATGTAATGAAAAAAGTTTATGGTTAGCTAAATTTAAAGAGAAAGATCTGACTATGATTAATAACGAAATTAATATATTTACTGAATTTTTGAATGAATATAGAAAAGTATCATATGCTAAATATGCTACAGATTGTTTAATTGATATGATTAATGATGAGGGCTTTAATACACCTTTTAATATGTGTTGGGTTAGTCCTTATTTACCAGTTAATGATATGATAAATATATCACCAAATGATCGTTCTATTTTTGAAAAAGTTATTAATATAAAGTACGATACCGAAAAATATATAAATGTTAATGTACAAATTACTGGAAACACAAAAGGAAGAATAACTTATTATTTTCATGAAACTTACGATGATATTTCTATAGGTCATACATTATCTACAGAAACTTATGATAATAATGACATAATAATATCTTTAATTATTAAAATTTTATATCATCCATTAATCACAATTAATGACTTTAACAGTATTCCTATAATAATTACAGGAAATAAAGTTTCAGATGATCATCAACATATTTTTGATAAAAGAAAAGAATATGTTGATGAATGTTATTCTAAATATGAACAATTATATTTTTAAAAATGATTTAATATTATTTAAATATTAAATTCTAAATGGATCTTCCACTAGATATATTAAGATCAATAATATTATTACTAAGAATAAATGATATTGAAAATTTATGTTTGGTAGATAAAACTTTTAATAATTTATGTAATGAAAAAAGTCTATGGTTAGAAAAATTTAAAGAAAAAGATCTAACTATTATTAATGATAATATTAATACGTTTAGTCAATATTTAGATGAATATAAGAAAGTATCATATGCTACATATACAACTGATTGTTTATTGAATATAAATGTAAATGATACTAATGATTGGTTTTACAATCAAATAATTAGATTTGAACCAAATTTTTTATTCGATGATCTTAAAAATATATTGGATAAATCCCACCCTATTCTAATGATGGAACAAGATAATACTAAAAAATACGCGAATATTGAGATAGAAATCGGGACAAAAAGATCAATTCGTTATAGGTCTTGTGAAAAAGATATTAATTATTTTGTACAAAATAATAGAGTATTTTATCATTACAATCCTTTATTATCAATTGAGTATTACGATGATGAAAATTTTATAATATCTTTAATTAATAAAACATTATATCATTATCCATCAATAGTTATTAAGGATAATAATTATCCTCTTGTAACAAAAGATACAATTTTAAATCCTGAAATTATTTATGATATTCATGATAAACTAATTATCGGTAGAAGACAAAAATATTGGGACGAATGTTATTCTAAATATGAAGAATTGTATTTTTAAAATTAATTTAATATATTTGATATTAAATTTTTAAATGGATTTACCAGTAGATATTTTAAGATCAATAATATCATTGTTAAGAATAAATGATATTAAAAATTTATGTTTGGTAGATAAATCTTTTTATTTTTTATGCAGTGAAAAAAGTTTATGGTTAGAAAAATTTAAAGAGAAAGAATTAACGATAATTAATTACGAAATTAATTCATTTAGTCAATATTTAAATGAATATAAGAAAGTATCATATGCTTCTTATACAGCCAGCTGCTTAGTAAAATATGTTATTAATACTAAGTATCGTTTATATAAAAATATGTTCTTTTTTGATAGAATCTCATATAATAATCCCGATAATATATTAATGAGCAATCATCCGGGTTTTACAGAAATAAAAGAAAATGATAATAGCAAAGAATATATAAATATTTCTATATAGATTGGGAATGAAGGAAAGATTTATTACGGTTTACACAATGATGATAATCACAAATTTGATCGACAATATACCGAAAAATAATACACATATCATCGTTAATTACTAAAATTTTATATTATTATCCAGCACTAGATATCGATGATATCGATTGTATCCCAATAATAATACTAGAAAATTCAGAGATTGAACTAGATTGGAATCGAGATAAAATCAACGAAAGAAAAAAGTATTGGAAGGAATGTTATTTTAAATATGAAGAATTATATTTTTAAAAATATTTATATATTCAAATATTTTAATGTATCCCATATACGTTGTCTGCCTGCTAATATCCAATCGTTCCTAATATTAGGAACATTATAACGAATATTAGGTAAAAATGTTTTACCTCTATCATCTTGAATATCAATATCAAATAAGGTATAAGAATCAAATAAAATTAGAGTTAATATACGTATTATTTTGTCTTCGTTTACTATTTCTGTATAAGTGTCTAAATCTTTAGTTTTGAGATTTAATCCTGTAAATTTAAATTTATAATTATTTTCGTATAAAGTCATTCTTACATAATTCGCTGAATAATTATCAATAATGACATCAAAATCCGCTAATATATTGATCAAAGTATCAGATCCGTCATATTCATATGAATCATATAATTCAATTATAATGATACCATCAGTTCTATTAAATTTACTAGTTTTTTCGATTTTATTGATCAATAAAATATGTTCAGCAGTATTTTTAGCTTTTTTCATATTTTGATACAATGCTTTCCATAAATTTCTCATATCTTTAATTTCCAAAATATCCATATAACCTTCAACTGTTCTAATATCATCAATATAGATTGATGGTAAATTTTCCCCAAAATCAACTTTATCTTTCAATTTATTTTTCCAAAAAGAATCATCTTTACATAAATTATTTTTATGAGTCATACAATATTGTCGTATCGTTTCTAAATCAGCTCGTAATAATATTTCATATATTGCATCATTTATTAAATTTGATTCTTCATAAATTAGATTACCGCGTTTCATTTTAACTATTTAAATAAATTTATTATTAAAAAATCGTTTTTAAAAATATTTTTTTTTGAAAATGTTTATTCCATATGATATTTTTACTAATGTTATTGAAGTTTGTGATAAGAAAACAATATTTAATTTATATCGTACAGATAAGAAATTACGCGAGTTATGTTTAAATGATAAGTTTGTGAAAATATTAATTAAAATGAGCAATGATCAATATTTTGACTTAGATACAAAATCTGATTTATTAAATAAATTTTTAAATGATATCTGTGATACTGAAATGTTGAATAAATTACAATTAAAATTAGCAACTTCTTTAACAGAAAAATTAATAATAATTATAATTAATTCAATTAAAGATAACCTAAATGACATAGAATCAAATTAAATTTCTGGAAATAAAATCTTATTATTAGAATTATTACGTAAATTAAATCTATATACTGATATTTATTATGAAACTGGTGACGATGATGTATTATTTCACATAAGGACAGGACGTGTTATATATTATAAATATATAATTGATACAAATGCTATTATGATGAAATCAAATTTAATAATAATTTTAAACTTAAGGAAAAGACTAGAGATTTATTACTGGATGATCAAAATGTACTATCATATTTATTAAATTTTATACTAGACGGGTATAGAAAATTATTAGTTTAAAAAAACCTATTATGATAGATTTTTTTTAAATATTTAACTTCTCAAAAGTAGAAATTAAATCGTCGGTTGTCATTAATCTTCCATTGTCTGCTAATTTATCGCATTCTTCATTGTATTTTATACCAACGTGACTATTAACGTGTTGAAATTCAATATTTCTGTCTTTCATTTGATCATAAATAGCTAAAAGAAGTTTACTGTTTTCTCTAGTTTTAATACTATTATCCTTAATCCAAGAATTGATATATGATGTTAATGTTACTACTGCATAATTACAATCAGTATATAAAATAGCATCTCCAGTTACCAATGTCAATGCAGCATATATAGCATATAATTCAGCAACATCATTGTATTGTTGTTTCTTAACGTTATCAAAAGCACACAATGGAACTTTACCATAATATGTATATTTTTCTTTATTTGGGGTTAATATAACAATACCAAATCCGCAAATTTTATCTATACAACTTCCATCAGTATAAATTACTGTTTTATCTGCTATTTCTTTTGCTTGATCATGTTTAACAGTTATTGTTGATTTAGTAATAAATTCTCCAGCTTCTTCTTTGCTACCAAATGATTTATATATCGGTCCTGAGAATCCTTTTACTTGAGCCTCTGCTTCTTTCCATGTAGTATAAATACCAGGATTTTTTCCTTTAACAACAGCATAAAACTTCGATTTCGACATTTTTATTTTTAAATTTTAAAATTGAATATTTATTTTTTATTTTATTTTTATTTTAAATGGAGTTAGATTTTTTAGCTGAACTACCCACTGACGAATTTGATATTACTATATTCAAATTAATCCATGAATGTCACGAAACTGATAACGCTGATGATGCTATTACAATTATCGATTTTTGTGAAAATTCAAGAATTAATATCGATCCATTACCAACAATAACAGGATTATTTTATAATGATTATTTTAATGTTGAGTTACTAAGATGGACAACTTCATTGTTTGAAAAAGAATCTACTGGCTATTTTCTAGATATCATTAATTCTAGAGATGATGATGTTGCTATTTCAATCGCGAAATCATTAATAAAGATATTCCCAAATATTACAGAAAAAGAATGGGTCCAATTAGCTCAATTAACAGAAAACTTTGAAGACGAAGAATATGAAAATCATCAATTAAGAGAATTTTTATTGGCTCAATCGAGTAATTATGCTACCTATCCTGACTGGCTAATTGAGCATAATTATGATATTATTGCCTCTTATCCTGATGATATTCCAGATCCTGAAAAAGCAGTTAATCTTATTTTAGATGATTTGAGGAGATTAAAAATTGGGGTTACGGAGATTAACGATGAAGATATAAAAACTACCAAAAATATGAAAGAAAATTTAATAGCACAATATTCTATATCAACTTCTTTAGAACGAAGATTAATGCTTAGTAATGTTATTAAAATCCCTCCATTTGATGATGCTCCTTTATTTAGGGAATATGGTCCTCTTAATAGTTCATATTCATGTTCATCGGTAGTTGATGAAGATCATGAATGTTTGAAACATGGAGGCTGTAGAATGCTAATATGTAATGAATACCCGGAAACAGATATTTTCGGTGAACCGATAGATTTAACTGCTAAAAATATTATTACTACAGATTGGTTTAAAAATAAATGTAATGAATGTAAAAAGAAAATTAGAAATAAACATCATGCTTTGAGATTACCATTATTATATGGAGGATGGCAAGGATGCTATTGTTCATTTGATTGTTTAGAGAAGAAGGTTAATGATCCTATAACTGCATTAATAGTAGGAAGAATAAAAACTCAAATTAAGACAATTGGTATTAATGATAAATAAGTAGATTTTTTAAAACTAATATAAAATTTACAAATTTTATAATTCAACAACATTAATCTTTACCAATAACATGATTTAAGTATAATGTATCAGATTTTCTAACTGACATTCATCCCTGTAAAATGGACTAGTAATTTTTTACCATATACATAAATTTTTATCAAATACTGTTCTAAGATTTACTTCTAAATAATCTTTAGAATACATAAGATCTTTTAAACTTTCATCTTTACCAATGATATGATTTACGTGTATTGTGCCTGATTTCTTGATTAACATTTTACAAGGATGAATATAAACTTGACTAGCAATTTTTTTACCATATACATAAGAAACTCTACCTAGCTCTGCTTTATCATAAACGTCGAGAAGTCTTAAATATTCACCAACTGTTATTAAATAACAATTCTCCGTTAGGGACTTTATACATTCAACATTGATAGTACAATCTTCGGGTATATGAATCACTATTAAATCTTTATTTGCTTTGAATTTACACGTTGATTTAGTAAATTGCGTTAATAATAAATTTCTATCTAATTTATTAAATTTCTTATTAGTTAAATTTCGTATTTCAGTGTTTAATAATTGTGATAGAATTAATGTTTCTATATTATCATAAAATATTTTTTCTAATATTTCGGATGGTAATTGCATTTTAATATTATTTTTAATATGATGAATATTAATTTTTTAATTTCAATTTTAATTTTTTAATTAAATGGACATACATGACATACCTAGAGATGTGGTTGTAGAATTTATAGACAAATATTATCCTGATTTAATATTTGATGATAATTATTATGATGTTTTATTAGATATTGTTATGTCTGGTGAGATAGAATCTTCTCCAGATGAAATTGTTAATTGGATAATTGCTTATAACAATAGAAACAACGAAGATATTAAAACTATTAAATTATCAAACATTTTACTCGATAAAATAGATTTAACAGAATTATACGAAATATTGGACATTAATAATAAAGATGATTTAATACAAATATTATTTTACATGCATAAATTAAACGATGATCTATCTATTTTTAACAAGTTACAGATGGAAATATTGAGACGCATTCTAATGAATTTAGATACCGAATCGTTATTATTATGGTTTAAAATTAATACAACTACAAATTTTTATGGTAAAGATCTGTTAGATAATATATTAAGACATAAAATAGAGTTGAATTATGATATAGACACAAAAATTTTAGACCAAAAGAAATTAATTATCTTCAATAAAGTTATTGAAGGATATAGATATTATGGTGTATATCATCTAAAATTTTTAAGAATAGTTGATGGTATAGAAAAACTAAAAAGTTTAGCTGAAACTAATACATTTAATAAAGAAAGAGCAAAATACATAAAAAACAAAGTTCATCTTCCCTCTATATCATCACGAAACATGTCAATCATTACTGAAAAATATCAGAAAAAAGCTACTTTTAAAATTAATCCTTCTACGATATCTACAATACCTATTTTACCTGCATTTCCTATCATAGAAGAAGATGAAATAAATCCTATGGAGAAAAATCTACCAGATGTATCTGAAGAAGATGTTTATGACAGTAAATTAATAGATACAGCATGCTATAATCTAGGATATAGAGATTTGATAAAAATATTATTGAAAATTAGCAATCCGTTACCCAATAATATTAAAATAACAAAGGATGATAGAGAAAATGTAATACAAGAACTATTAGGTAACACAAAAATGAAAATGAAAGATGGAATATCTAAATTTTTAGGAACTAAAAGTATATTATATACTTATGATGAATTAATCAATATGGATTTAGATAAGTTAGATTTTATATATAATTTAATAAAATTCATGCCTACCAAACAATATCTCTGTGAATTTATTAAAGATAAAATGTCAAAATTAGGACTTATTGAATATTATTTTTAATATGATGAATATTAATTTTTTATTTCATTTTAATTTTTTAATTAAAATGGACATACATGACATACCTAAAACTGTTGTTACAGTATTTATAGACAAATATTATCCTGATTTAATATTTGATGATAATTATTATGATGTTTTGTTAAATATTATTATGTCTGGTGAGATAGAATCTGCTCCTGACGAAATTGTTAATTGGATAATTGCTTATAATAACAAAAACAATGATAATATTAAATTCATTAAATTATCAGATATTTTGCTTGATAAAATAGATTTAGCGGAATTATACGAAATATTGAATGTTAATAATAAAGATGATTTAATACAGATATTATTTTATATGCATAAATTACATGATGATCTATCTATTTTTAATAAGTTACCATCAGAAATATTGAAACACATATTAATGAATTTAGACACTGAATCATTATTATTATGGTTTAAAATTAATACAGCTACAAATCTATCTGCTAAAGATTTATTGGAAAATATATTACGAGACAAAATAGGATTAAATTATAATATAGACGCTAAAAATTTAGTTAAATCAGAGTTAATAATTATATCTAAAATAGAATCATATCATGATTTAAATCCAGACTTTGATCTTAAAGAATTAAACAAATTTGAATTAATAGATCTATTTAAACTTCTTGAGGGTCCTAAAATTTATGGTGCAATAGAAGATAATAACTTCCGAATTACCAAAAGAAAATCTAATATGAAGTTAACGAGGAGAGATCTTATTGATAGTCGTAGATCAATACCTGGTAGAAAATGTAATGCATTCAAAATACCTGAGTTATTAGAAATATTATGGGACATTGATGGTCCATTACCGAATAATTCTATTAACATAACAGAGCAAGACAGAGAAAATATCATACAACAATTAATAGGTAATATAAGAATACGTATGGCTGATGGAAGACTTTTACCAGTACCTCATGGATCTTACAATTACGATACATTGAATAATATAAATTTAGATGAATTAGAATTTATCTATAATTGGACACGAGCAAAACTAAGAAGAGAATCTTTTTGTGAAATAATCAAAAATAGAATGATAGAATTAGATCTCATCGAATATCTATAAATTAAAAATAATATATAAATAAGATAATATCTATTATTTATGCTATATGACGTAATTTAAATATATCGAATGGAGCAGGTAATCCTAAAATTAATGAATATTTATGAACTGAACTACAAATATAATTTGAGCTCATACGAATACAAGAATAGATTGTTGGATTGTCCCGCCCTTTCATAACTATTTCTATTCTTTCGCCAATAGTAAATCCATTTAATTTATCTTTGGACGCTAAATATTCATCATCTTTGTATTTTACTAACGGTAGTTTATCTATAATTCCCCAAACATCTTTATTTTTATTTTGTTCATTTTTATATTTAGCTATTGATTGTGTTACATTAAGAGCTACTTCGATTTCTTTATCATATGGAACAGGAGCTTCTTGGACTGGATAACTTCCTTTTCCTAACCAACCTCTCATATGCATTCCTAATATTAAAAGTATATTTAATAAATTTTCAATATATTGTTTTGTTAAATAGTTACCATTTTTATATATTGATACTAACTTTTTTGATAAATCATCGTTAGTTAATTCTATTTCCATTATCAAATCTAATAACTTTTTTCTAATTATCAAAGTATTAATATCTATTTTGACATTATTATCATTGGTTTCGTGAGGACATAGTAATATATTTTTTAATTTTTTGATGGATGTTGTCGTAAATACTTTTTCCGAACCAAATGGACTTGTGAAATTTTGATTAGCACTAAATAGATCTATTAATTCAGATATTGTTATTGGATTAAGTGATATATCTATTTGTCCATATGATAGTAATTGTCCATGTGTAACTTCTGAAACATCATCTAAATCTATAATGGTTTTACCTTTTTTAGTTAATGGTAATATACCCTGATAAAATGTTTCTGATGTATAGGCTATCTGTAAAAATTCATAAGCACTAGCGTAACTTCTATTTTTAACGTTATATCCATAATTGTTCGCTAAATTAACTAATATATTTGGATGGTATATTTTACGTGGAAATAAAGGATTAAATGTTTTCTTTAGATCAAAAATATCTTTATTCTTTTTAAACCAATATTTAAGCCAATTATCTATAGGTTCATAATTTAATTTATTGTTATGCAATTCTAAATATTCATCAATAGGAAATTTTGATTTACTTATATCGATGTAATGATTAACTGCTGCTAACATTATTGCTCCTTCATTACTTTTAGGATTTATTAGTAATCTTAACTCATCGATATTTGATATTTTATTTTCTAATTTTATTAATTCGTCATATGTTGTTAATTGATTAGGTAAATAATCAAAATGATTTAGATTATCATTATCGTTAACATTAACATTATTATTATTCATTAATAAATTTATTAACGATAATTTATCAAATTTGTGCATTAATGATATACACTTATTAATCAAAAATGATTTATCCCATTTGATATAATGAACTGATTGTGTAATTTCATGTATAGTAGTTTTAGACGCTATAGATATATTAAAATCTTTACAAATTCTGTATAAGATACAGGGATTTATATAATATATATTATCTGGAGTTTGTATACCGCTTATAAAATTTTTAGGAATCTTATCTAGTATATTATTATTTATGAATGATTCCAAAAAATTGTATGCTTCAATTAATAGATTTTGAGGCCATAATACCGATTTATTAACAAATCTAGCTAAATGTTCCCAATGATTTATATCAACAATAGGAAATTTTACGTAAATAGTTTCATTAAAATTAATGGCTTCTATTAATTCCTGAATATATTGTTCATTTTTAAATTCTTTTTCATCATAATTAATTCCATGAGCATCAGCTATCTCTGATATGATACATAATGGTGTATTAATATCTATTTTTCCTGTTATTAATAATCGAGATAGCATATCCTTATTTGTATATATTATATAATTGTTTATATAATATATTTTATAATATAGTTAAATTAAAAATTGATCTCTCGGCGATGAGCGATCAGTGGAAGGATACCCCAGTTTACCAGCCTTCATAATTTAAGATTAATTTGTATATGTTTCCATGGTCTTGTTGTAATCCAGTAAAATATACATAATCAGGATAATTACTTCTTATGTATTGAGCTAAACTATATAATAATCTTCCGTTGCTAATTCCTTTGTCATTATGAAATTTTAGGATATTGTTTCCCGTTTGTTTACTTGTGTATTTTTTAGGTATCTCTACAACTATATCATTAGAAGCTATATCGTCAAGATAACGTTTATTAATATTACCACCATTATTATTAGTTATCATAATTACTTCATCAATAAACTTATCATAAGATTCATTTTTAATGAAATCAAAATCATCAACGGTTAATTGGACGAGAGATAAAAGTGGTGGTACATATTTCATAGGTCTTAATCTATCTCTAACTGGTAAATCTTTCTTTATTTCTTCAGTGTTAATTATTCTACTTCTCGTGTAAGTCTCCGGTATTCTAACTTGTGATCTTGGTACTGGTAATAATTCTCGTTGTGATCTAACTGGAGATTTTGATCTTACTTGTGATCTTGGTGCTGGCAATAATTCTCGCTGTGATTTTAATGGAGATATTGATCTTACTGGTGATCTTGCTTGTGATCTCGATGGTGATCTCGATGGTGATCTCGATGGTGATCTCGATGGTGATCTTGATGTCGATCGTGATTTCACTTCTGTCATTTCATCGGAGAGATTTAATACATTTATATGTTTATTACATTTTTCTACCCATGATCTATATGGTCCCATACCTTCCTTCATAGGTTTAGAAGGATTATCGGGATGGTGAGTTTTATCCTTTAAGAATAATCTACATAATCGTATTTCTTCGGCTTCTTTTGACATTTTTTATAAAGTTATAAAAAAATATAAAAAATATTCATAATTTTGAAATTGTTACAATTTTATACCAAACGACGATTTTTAAATTATGAGAAAACTTCCTGTTGCTCCCGTTACTCCTGTTACTCCTGTTTCTCCTGTTGCTCCTGTTTCTCCTGTTGCTCCTGTTACTCCTGTTTCTCCTGTTACTCCTGTTGCTCCTGTTACTCCTGTTGTTCCTGTTACTCCTGTTACTCCTGTTGTTCCTGTTACTCCTGTTACTCCTGTTGTTCCTGTTGCTCCTGGATTACCCTGATTGCCTTGATTTCCTTGATTTCCTTGATTTCCAGTATTCCCAGTCATTCCAGTAGCTCCAGTAGCTCCAGTATTCCCAGTCATTCCAGTAGCTCCAGTATTCCCAGTCATTCCAGTAGCTCCAGTATTCCCAGTCATTCCAGTAGCTCCAGTATTCCCAGTCATTCCAGTAGCTCCAGTATTTCCAGTCATTCCAGTAGCTCCGGTAGCTCCAGTCTCTCCAGTAACTCCGGTAGCTCCAGTAACTCCGGTAGCTCCAGTAACTCCAGTAACTCCGGTAGCTCCAGTCTCTCCAGTAACTCCGGTAGCTCCAGTCTCTCCAGTAACTCCAGTAACTCCGGTAGCTCCAGTCTCTCCAGTAACTCCGGTTACTCCGGTAGCCCCAGTAATTCCTATCCCAGTAGCTCCAGTAGACCCAGTGATTCCTATCCCAGTAACTCCAGTAGCTCCAGTAATTCCTATCCCCGTAGCCCCAGTAATTCCTATTCCAGTAGCCCCTGTTGCTCCTTGAGGACCTTGAGGGCCGACTGGACCACCTGAAGGACCCGTCGCTCCAGTGGCCCCTGTTGAACCATTAATTCCATCAGTTCCTCTGTCTCCCTTAGGTCCTGGTATATTAGGTCGATATGCTAAAATAATTATAATAGCAATGACTATTATAAAAGATATTATTGCTAATATCAATGCAAATATAGCAACCCAACTTGCCATAAAATGTTAATTATCAAACTAAAAATATTATTTTTAATATAAATTTTTTTATTATTAAAAATAATATTTTAAAAAGAATGGACTATTCTTCGACTTTGTCTAATAACACCATTATTATAATAGTAGTAGTAGTTCTTATCATCATAGGTATTATTATCTTAATAGCGATATTTAATAATAATAACAATAATAACAATAATAATGATGGCTCTGGACCCGTTTTAATGAGCAAAATAGATGAAAATAAAGGAAAATTAGATGTAATAATAGATAACCAGAATAAACAAACTGAAATAATCAGTGATATCATTAATAGTTTGAATGATTTATCGAGTAATAAAAGTAACAGATTTTCAATAAATGAAAGTAATAATAACGGTAACAATGATTCATCGTCACTGATAAATGATAACGAAATATTTAATGATAAATCATCTGATAACGAAATCTTTAATAAGAAATTTGATAATGATAGCTCATCAATATTATACGATGATGATGATAAAAAAGCAAGCTTGTCGAGCTTATCAAGTTTATCAAGTGATTCGCCAATAATTAAAAATGAAGAAGTGATATTTTATCATAAAGATGAAACTTTAAATAGTTCAGAAGTTGATAAATTAGATCTTAGTAGTGAATCTAAAATGCAAGATTTTCAACCTGCATCCATAGATTTTCAGCATGAAAGTTTTTCAGACACAACTGAATCATTCACAGGAAAATCATTTGATGAACCATCAATGATTAAAAAAGACTTGAAGTTTTCAGATTTCGATATTCATAATCAAAAAATGCCTGTTAAGGATAAAAGTCCACAGAAAAAAATATCCATCCCATTACCAAAAGCGAAACTTCCGGTTGAAGGGGGTTCACCCCTTTTACCAAAATCATCAAAATTAGATCCTATACTTAATAGTGATTTATCAAGTCCAGATGATGAAACAATACTTCGTGTCAATAAAAAAATACCATTACCAAAAAATCTCAACAAAAAATAAATAATAAAAATATTTTATTATTTATATAAAATGTCAAAAGTTACTCATATAAGAAATCAAAAAGAAAATAATGATTTTGTTGAAAAAAATAGAAAATGTATAATATTCTATAGTGCTAAATATTGCCCTGCTTGTCTCGAAATAAAACCTTTATACACAAGAATAGCAAATCGATATAGTGATAAAGTATCATTTTCTATTGTAGATATAGAAGAAGCTGGATTGCAACTAGAAACAGTTCCTATTTTTGAAGGATACTATAGAGGTAAAGAATTTAAATATATGGAAGGAGTTGATACAGCATCCTTAAAACAATTTGTCAAAGCTATGATAAATGACAAAAAATAAAGATTTTAAATAAATAATTTTTTAAAAATTATTTATTTGATTTAAAATATTCAGGAAGATGTTATATCGAAATAACGTACAAGAAATAAAAACCATTGAAGATCACGATGGGTTTATTGAAAATAATGATAAATGTATTATGTTTTTTGGATCCAATAAATGCAGTAGATGTAGTGATATGACACCAATTTTCAATGACATGGCAAAAAATTATCCACAAATCAAATTTTCTCATGTAGAAGTAACTAAAACAACCGTTGAAGATCTGGGTAACTCATTACCTGTTTTTGTGTGTTATAAAAATAATGTTCCTGTAGGTAAAGTTGTTGGAGCAGATAAGAATTCTATCTTTAATATGATTAATAATAATTTTAAAGTTAACAATGTTACTAATAATCTTAATAATGTTAAATTAACAGAGATTAATGATATTAATAATTACAATAAATTTATATCAGCAAATAATACATGTGTTATGTTTTTTGGTTCTCAAAGCTGTCACAATTGCAGAGACATCCAACCTAAAATTGAACAAATGATATATCAATATCCAAATGTTAAATTTGCTCATATAGAACTTACTCAAAAAACTATTAATATTATGCCTAAACAATATCAAAATCAAGGAGTTCCACTATTTATATATTATAAGAATTCTAAAATGATGAATAACGTTTTAGGAGCTAATGAAGAAGCTATTATTGCTATGATAGAAGATGAACTAATGTAATATTTCCACCCAAAAATTAAATATAATTATATTTAATTTTTAATATTTTTTAAATAACCGTTTAGCGACATAAGTAAGTTCTACCTGAAAGTACATCAACATAATATTTTCCACCGATATGAATCTTAACATTTTCATCTGATGAATTTATAGTTGGTATACCAACTACAGTTGGATATATAAATTCTACTGGACCATGTACTTCATCTATAATATCTATAGCCTTATCTTCTTCAGTAACTTTTGTTGATAGTTCTTTTATTGGTTGTTTAGATTCTTTTTGTTCTAACTGCTTAGCAAGCGACATAGTAATTGTTTTTGATGTAGTTATTTGATTAGAAACTTTAAATGTAGATTTAGTTACTGCGGGTTTTGTAGATGATATTAAGGCTGATTGTTTTTGTTGTTGTTGTTTTTTTACAATGCTCGGTAAAAGGGAAGTGATACTAGTTACTTCAGATTTACTTTCAACAGGCTTTTCTGCTTGTGTATAATCAACATTAGTGATTTTATCTATACATGTTCTAAATGATAATTCTCCAGAAAATTTATTTGTCACATCAATATCTTCCAATCCTTCAATTAAATTTCTATTTTCTCTTATACTTAATATCATTGTTGGATTCATCATGTTATATCTGGAACATGGTTCCATTATACCTAACATATTAAGTGCTGTTTCATAATCATAATCTTTTGATAACTCTTCATATTTCTCTGAATAACATGCAAGTTGTTCATTGCAACTTTTGCATCTAATAGGATATTCTCGGTGATACATCTTCTTTATTTTAAAAAATATATTATATAAAAATTCAATTTTATTAAAAATATTTTTTGTATAATAAAATATATTATATTTAAATATTTAAGGTAGTCTTAAATATTTCTGGGATGATCGCTCATCAATATTAATTTTGATTAATCTCAATATTTTTTAGGATGATAACTCATCAATATTCTTGCGACAGTTTAATAGTCAATATTCTTGAAATGATTACTCATTATTATTCTTGAAATGATTACTCATTATTATTTTCTGTGATGACTAATCATCAATATTTTAACTGGGTATATTATGATTTACTATGATTTACTATGATTTACTATGATTTATTATGATTTATTATGATTTACTATGATTTACTATGATTTACTATGATTTATTATGATTTATTATGATTTATTATGATTTATTATGATTTATTATGATTTATTATGATTTATTATGATTTATTATGATTTACTATGATTTACGATGATTTATTATGATTTATATTTAAGAAAAATATATAATATCATCGATCATATTATAATCGAATTCTGTTGCGATGATAAAGAAACCTCAATTTCATTTGTGTTATTTACCGAATGTGATTTTTTATTAATAATAAAAATTTTTTAAAAAGTTAATTATTTTTTAATATAATACAAATAATATTAAAAATAAAAATAATTTTTTTATTATATATTTTTATTTTTAAATGGAATTATTGATAAAGAGCCCAAAAATTACTAGAGGCAAAGGAATACGATCAGTTAGAGATGAGGACGTTGAAAAAGGTCGAATAAATGAAACAGATGCAGCTTACACTAAACTATTTGATTTCTATCTCAGTGATCAACAATCAAATAAAATCCCGATTAGAAAACTAGTAAATCATGATTATTTTGCTCATCTTTTAAGAAATAGAAAAGAATTACAACATATGAAAATGTATCTTTTATCGAAAGTATTATTATTTTTGGATTCTAAAGACGACAATATTTTTTCCGCAAATGCAAAATTGGAAATTTTGGATAGCTTAAATGATTTTTCCATTAAACAAACAAAAAAGGTAAGTACAAGTAATACAGATGATACAAAAGAAAATAAAGAACATAGACAAAATAAAGAACTATTAGATTTTTTTCGTTACACTAGATTTGTGAAAGAATTAATGGACGAACAAAAATTTAAAACTGAAAATGAAGATGAGGAAGGCGTAAGATTATGGATTAAACAAGAAAAACTTGCAATGATTCATCCTCATACAGATCAATATTGAAGATTTTTTAAAACTTTTTAAAAATGATTATTAAATATTTTAAAATCTAAATAATATAAAATCTAAATAATATAAAATCTAAATAATGATGACACAAAATTATAAAGATGAATTATATAACTTCTGTCAAAAATTCAAACTTAGTAATCCAAGTTATGTAACTGATAAAAGTGGAACTGAACATAATCCAATGTATTTATCATCAGTTATTGTGAATGATAGAAGTTTTCTAGGTGAAACTTGTAAAACTAAGAGATTAGCTGAAGCAAGTGCTGCTTTAGCTGCTTTGGAATATTGCAACACAGATTCTTTGGATAATTATTCAAAGACTAAAGCATGTTTATTAATAAACGGTGAAAATTTAGAAATGATAGATAATGAAATAAATCTAAAAATTCTATCTTGCGAAAATTTAGATATTTATATTTTTGTTAATAACGATGATGATTTGTTCCATAGAAAATTACCAGATAAGATTATCAAAATAATTTCTTCAAATGATCAACTAAATAGTAGAGATATATGTATGGCTATGTATACTGGATCGTTGCTTACTAAAGCATTATATGACACTTATTTTATAGCGACATCGTCAAAATTTGCTAGTGTTCTAGTAGATATGATAAAAGACGGAAATCTTGGTTGGAATAATAAGAAAGCATATCATATAACAAAAATAGATGAAATATATAAAATTAATGAAAAATAAAATTAATTACTAATACATCAAATATCATTTTTCTTTTTTATAAAAAAATGATAAAAGAGGAAGTACTCGGAGAAGGAACATATGGAATTATCTATTCATGTAAACATCCTGATACTGGAGAAAAATATGCTGTTAAAAGAAACTTAGCAGAAAAAAGAATATTATTTTTAAATGCTATAAGAGAATTAGATCTTTTAACAAAACTACGTGATCATCCTCATATCGTTACACTTGAATATGTATCTTATAAAAGTCCATTTGGAGAAGATGATTTTGACCCAATTGACACTAAAGATAAAGATCGAAAATCTCAACGAGACGATGGCATACATTTTATCTTTGAAAAAGCATCATATAATCTATATCAATACATAAAGGACAGTACAAATAATTTAGATTTTAATTTAAAGAAACGATATATGATCCAAATGTTATTAGGTATTGAATATATTCATAAACATTCAATAATACATTGTGATCTTAAACCTCAAAATATTTTGATTTTAGAAGATAAGATTGATGTTTTAGGTGATAAAAATGTGATTCAAATATGTGATTTTGGTCTATCTATTCCTTATACTTATCAATCTACTCAAGTACCAGATGTAGCTACTTCTTGGTATAGAGCTCCAGAAATTATATTAGGTTATCCTCATTATGATTTCAAAAGCGATGTTTGGTCATTAGGTTGTATTTTTTTTGAAATGATTAATAAGATACAATTTTTATATGGTTCACATGAAGGAAATAATAATTTAATATCAAAAATTTTAGGTTTATTACCTGAAGAGATTCCTATGAAAACCAAGAGATCTCTTATAACAAGTAATAAATGGCGAACAATTAAATTGTTTAAATATCATGATGTTCCTAAAAATAAGAGGAAATCATGGCTAGATCAATTGAATTTAACCAAACAAGATAAGATAACATTTGAAACGCAAGCAGGTAGTTTAGAATTATTTTGTGATTTATTAGATCAAATGTTTCAAGTTGACTGGGATACAAGGAATAGTGTTACTGAATGTATTGATCATCCATTTTTTGAAGATCAAAAGTTATTAATAGAGAAAACTCGTAGCTCTTATAATCCAGAATGTTCATTTGAAAAATTACTATATATAGTTCCATGTCAAGAAAGAAATTGGGTAAAAGATGTTGTAATTAATATTTATAATAATAGATCAAAATTAAAATGGTATAATAACAGAGCTTTATTCCAATCATTACGTATATTTGATAGTTATATGGCTGGAATTTACGAGGGTAAAGACGAAAAAATAGCTGTATTTTCCAAATATGAAACTTTATTGAAATTTTATTCTTTATTATATTTATCTGTTAAGTATTTTTCTATCTTGGACAATGGTATATCTTTTAATGACATATTTCCTGGAGAGTATCGTAATGCTGAAGCTAAATTAGAAATAGAAAATTTTGAAATAGGAATTGTTCAAAAACTAGAACATAATATTTATTATATGACAGTATATGAAGCAGCTGATAATACTCGTGTTATCATGAATGATGATCAAGTTTTAAAATCACTAAATACTTATCTTGATATAGATAAATCATTAGCAATTACACCTACAAACTTCTGTAAACAATATCTGTAAAATTAAATGTAAAATATAAATATATATATCTATATTTATATTATTTTATTTATCGGTTTAATCAAACTGATTTAGGATTATAGTTTATTAAAGAAATAGACATTTCTTTTATTAGCTCATTTGTTATTTTATTAAAATACGAATACATAGATTTGAGATTAGTTAATCTTTTTATGCCTTCATCAGTTATTTTATTGTTATTAACTAGATGAAGAGATTCGATATTAGTTAATCTTTTTATACCTTCATCTGTTATATTTCTATTTTCATTTAAAATAAGAAAAGTGAGATTTGTTAAATCTTTTATCCCTTCATCAGTTATATTAAGATTATTTTGTAAATTTAGAAAAGTAAGATTTGTTAAACCTCCTATACCTCCATTTGTCACTCTTTTATTACTATATAAATCCAGACGAGTAAGATTAATTAATCCTTTTATTCCTTCATTAGTTATCATCTCATTACAGTATAAATTTAATGATTTAAGATTGGTTAATCCTTTTATTCCTTCATTTGTTATTATTTTATTACCACTTAAATCCAGACAAGTGAGATTAATTAATCTCCTTATTCCTTCATCTGTTATTATAGTATTATGATACAAACTTAATGATTTTAGATTAAGTAATTCTTTCAAATTACTATCTCTGATTTTTGGATATTTACCAAAATTCTCAACAATCCTAATGATCTACAATTATCATTAAAATATTGATCTACTAAACAGAGATCATAAACTTTATTTGTTGTTAATGAGATGATCAAATTTTTAATTTCGGCCGGCAAAGAATTAAAATCATAAATGGTATTCATTTTAAACCAAAATAATTTAACTAATATTAAATTATTTTTATTTAATATTTTTTTAATGTCCATTGCATATTCCTTTGTTGAGAGAGGTAATATTAGTTAACCTTTTTATCGATTTATCTGTAATTTTATCGTTACAAGTTAGATCAAGTTCTATGAGTTTGGTTAATCCTTTTATCCCTTCATTTGTTATCATGTCGTTGTGATATAAATTAAGACAAGTAATATTGGTCAATCCTTTTATTCCTTTATTTGTTATTATATCGTTAAGACTTAAACTAAGGGAAATAATATTAGTTAATCCTTTTATTCCATCGTTTGTTATTATTTTATTATGATATAGATTAGATCGACTAATGTCAAGTTCTGTAAGGTTAGTTAATCCTCTTATGCCTTCATTCGTTATTAATTGATTTTGACATAGATTAAGATATCTAAGACCAATTAATCCTTTTATTCCTTCATCTGTCGCTCTATAATTATTAAGTAGATTAAGTGATGTAAGATTAGTCAATCCTTTTATTACTTTATCAGTTATTCTTTGATTAAAACTCAAATCAATTGATGTAAGATTTATCAACCTTTTTATCCCTTTGTTTGTTATAAATTCATTTTGAAGCAATCTCATTGTAGTAAGATTAGTTAATCCTTTTATTCCTTCATCTGTTATTTTGGTATCAAGCAAACTAATAAACGTAAGATTTGTTAATCTTTTTATTCCTTCATCTGTTATTTTTTTATTGTAGTAGTGTAAATCAAGATAAGTGAGATTAATTGATTCCTTTATTCCTTCATCTGTTATCATCTTATTATTATACAAATTTAACGATTTGAGATTAGTTAATTCTTTTAAATTACTATTTCTGATTTTTGGATATTTGTAATTATCAACAATCCTAATTGATTTACAATTACAATTAAAATATTGATCTATTAAACAAAGATCATAAACTTTATTTGTTGTTAATGAGATGATCAAATTTTTAATTTCGGTCGGTAAAGAATTAAAATCATAAATACTGTTCATTTTAAACTAAAATAATTTAACAAATATTAAATTATTTTTATTTATTATTTTTTTATAATCGGAAAGTTTTAAAAAAGAAAATCTTTTCTTATTCTTGGCGCTTTTATCTTTAAATTAACAGGATTTACATTTATTTTCCTATATTTTATGTTGCTATTTTTTGGGGAAAAATCTATTTTGCGTATTTCTCTTAAATGACCACATACTGAACCATTTGGGAACGATGATGGTTGTAATAAATGATTGTCATTAAATTGTATATCTATAGATTTAAAACTTATGGATGAAAACTCATAGGGTTTCATCATACACTGACAAATGATATTATCGTTCATTGATGGATGGTTTTTGAAATAATTATTCTGAATGCTCATATTTTTCAAAAAAATTATAATTATAATTAAAATAATTGTTTTTATATTATAAAATAATTTGATGAGTTCATATTGGGGAATAATACTTGTGGTAATCTTAATATTAATATGGATCATAGCTGGTGGATATATTACTCAAGCAAACATCAAAATTCGAGGATTTGAAGGAAATGATCAATTCTTTAGAACTGCAAATAATTATGCTTTTTGGGCAGCTTTTATAACATGGTTTTTAGTAGCATTATTTGTATTATTAATAATTTTAGCTATAGCTGGAGTGGTTGCTTTATTTAGTAGTGGAGCTGGAGAAGCTGGTGAAGCTGAAGCGGCGGTTTCTGAAGAAGAAACTACGTATTCTAAAGTTTACAAACAATATCAAAAATCATCAGAATCATCACAAACATCACAATCATCAGATGATACGATAAGTTGGTCTACTATTATTATCTTATTTTTTGCTTTTGTATTAGTAGGAATAACAGGAGTTTTAGCGGCTTTAGCAGCAGATCAATTAAAACAAAGTCATTTATTTAGTGATTCAGACCCAAATATGGTCATAGCATATAATGATTGTATTACTGCGGCTATTATTTGTTTAGGAACAGATATATTAATAATATTAGGTATAATATTTTATTTTTTCATTGGATGGTATGAAACACGTGCAGTTGCTGATGTTAGTAGTACTACTGTTCCTAACGTTGTCCCTAGCGTTGTTCCTACTATTAAAACTAATATTAGTGCTATTTCTAGCGTTGTTCCTGCTATTAAGACTAATAGTGTTAAATCAGCACATCAAGCAAAATTAGAAGAAAAATTCAAAAAAGGAACAATAATAAATTAAATTATAGAAAAAATGAAAAATAAAAATAAATTTTATAAAAATATTTTTATTTTTATAATTAAAATCATGGGGATTCCTGGATTGTTTAATCAATTTATTAAAGATAAAATTAAAAGTGCAATTTGGTATAAATTTCCTGTCTTTGTATCATCTTTAGCATTTGATTTAAACGGTGTTTTTCATGAAGCTCGTAATAGAGTTTTGGGTACATATACCACAGATAAAGAAGTTCTTAATGCTATATTAAGAACTCCTTCCGAACAAATCGACTTAGAAATAAGTCTAGAAATTCGTGCCATTATTATGGATGTTTTAGAAAAAGTAAAACCAAGAGACAGTATATTATTATGTGTCGATGGACCTGCTCCTCAAGCTAAGTTACAACAACAAAAAATACGAAGACAAGGTAGTACTCCAAATGCTAAACATGACAGCAATTCAATAACTCCAGGAACTGAATTTATGATGAGACTTCATGATGATTTACTTGTTTTTATAGAAAGATATAAACATTTATTACCACCAAAAGTTATTTATAGTTCTCATTTAGTTCCAGGTGAAGGTGAACATAAAATTATGGATCATTATAGAGGTAAAGAAATTAATACTGGTTTAGCTGCTAAGAAAGGAGGAAGTCATATTGTTTATGGACTGGATGCTGATTTGATAATGTTAACATTATTATCTCCTTTACCTAATATCTTTCTTTATCGAGAAAGCACAGAGTTTGATAAACGGTTCCAAAAATATGTTAATAAGACATATATTATCAATATTAATGGTATTAAAAATTACCTGTTAAATAAAAGGAAAAATTCTAAAAATTCTACAGTCATTAAGGATTTTATAGTAATGTGTTTCTTAATAGGAAATGATTTTTTACCGCGATTCCCTGGATTTAAAGATATTGGTAAAACTCTCGTTGAATTTGTAGATTTATATTTTGAGAATGACTTTACTTTAACGCTTGTTGATGAAGATAACGATCCATCTATAAATTGGGAAGGATTAAGTAAATTTATAGCTATTTTAGCAGAACAAGAGTATAGTAAATTGTTTGAACTAGCAAGAAAAAATGATAAATTAAAATATCCATCGCGATTTATTGAAGAATCCATAGTTTCAAATGATCAAGGAAAGGAAATTTTTTCGTATGAACATTATAGAAGTAATTGGTATAATAATGAATTAGGTCCTGCTAATGATCCTGAATTAATTAATCAACTCGAATCTATTTTAGGTAATAATATTGGATCTGTTGATTCTAATGACATAAGTAAGATGGTTAAAAATTATTTACTTATGATATCTTGGAACTATTTATATTATACTAAAGGAACATCTGAGATAAATATGGATTTGTCTTACTTATATCATCATTCTCCAATGTTAAGAGATATTAGTGCTTTTCTCGATGATGGCCTCGAAAATAATAACCTAAAAATATCTGGTTATAAAGCAAAAAATGGAATAATTCAATTTACCGCATTACATCAATTAGTGGCAGTGATGCCATTAAAATCTAAGGATTTATTACCTGTAGAATTAAAACCGTTATTTTCATTTGATAGTATTATTAGAGATATATTTCCTCATCAATTTGTCATAGAATTAGATGGGATCGAAAAAGAGGAACAAACGCATTTAGGATTATCAATTATACCTTTTGTTGATAGAAAAAGAATATATGATGCGGTTTTTCAAATACAATTTACGGTCGAACGTGCTAAACTTTGGTTACCCCATAAAGATATAAAAAGAGAAAGATCTGAAACAGCTGAACAAAAGCAAAAGAGAGAAATAGCATTTGAAGAATACAAAGAGATAAAAGATTCAGCTCGAAATAAAAAGTTTGAATCAGAACAAAAGAATGTTCCTCTGGCTGTTAAGGAAGTTCCTATATCTAAAGAAAATAAATTAATACTCGAAAATTCGAAGATGTTATCATCGTTTGGTATTAATATAGGATCTAATACATCAATTAATAGATTTGAAACCAATAAAGAATTGTCATTCATTAACAACAAAATATCAATTACTAAATTAACATCATCTCCTAAACCAGAATTAACTATTAAAAATAAATTAGTACCAGCTCCTAAGCCGGAATTATCTACTTCTAATAAACTTGTATCTAGAAGCAGACAAGAACCTATTACTAGATCTAGACAAGACCCTATTACTAGAAGTAGACAAGACCCTATTACTAGAAGTAGAGACGAACCTAGAAGCAAACAAGAATCTATTACTAGAAGTAGAGACGAACCTAGAAGCAAACAAGAATTTATTACTAGAAGTAGAGACGAACCTAGAAGCAAACAAGAATCTATTACTAGAAGTAGAGACGAACCTAGAAGCAAACAAGAATCTATTACTAGAAGTAGAGACGAACCTAGAAGCAAACAAGAATCT
>Ga0315287_10000748_pt1 | contig 28970 bp, 22 predicted proteins | sample YL17G11_0_MG_FD_205037 | JGI IMG/M metagenome (GOLD analysis project Ga0315287, IMG submission 205037) | Sediment microbial communities from Yellowstone Lake, YNP, Wyoming, USA - YL17G11_0 | ecosystem: Environmental > Aquatic > Freshwater > Lake > Sediment | place: USA: Wyoming | collected...
ATCGTCGCGCCGGCGGCAACGCGCTCGCGCAGCAGGTCCTTGATCTGGCGCGAGGTCACCGTGTCGATGCCGTTGAACGGCTCGTCGAGGAACAGCACCGGCGGCTCATGGATCAGCGCGCAGGCAAGCGCCACCTTCTTGCGCATGCCCTGGCTGTAATCGACGATCAGCCGGTCAGCGTCGGGGCCGAGCTGCAAAAGCTCCAGCAGCGCCGCGCCGCGCGCGTCGGCCTGCTGCGGCGTCAGCCCGTAGAGCTCGCCGGTGAAGCGCAGGTGCTCGCGCGCGCTGAGGCGCTCGTAGAGCACCGGGTCCTCGAGCATCACGCCGATGCTCGCCTTGACGGCCAGCGGCTCGCGGCGCAGGTCGTGGCCGGCCACCGCGATGCGCGCGTATTCCGCCTTCAGCAGCCCGCAGAGCACGCGGATCGTCGTGGTCTTGCCCGCGCCGTTGGGGCCGAGGAAGCCGAAGAACTCGCCGCGCGGCACGGCAAAGCTGATGTCGTCGACCGCCGTCAGCTTGTCGAAGCGCTTGGTGAGATGCTCGACGAGGATCGCCGGCGCGCCATTGGCAGGCGGCGCGGAAAGCTCGCGCGACGCGGGCGCGGGCGGCGGCGGGATCAGGGGAGGCTGGCCAGGCGGCATCTGCACTGCGTGATTATACGGCCGGTACGCCGACTCTGCCGCATGCTGGTCCGTAACCGCCGCTGCCCAGAACGATGGAGGTTTAGTACTAGGGGCTTGCGCAACGCCCCGCGAACAGTTAGTATTCACTCACGAAGCGTGCGAGTATTCAGCGCCACGGGCGTCTGCATAGCGTCTATTGTCGCGGCAAACAGCGTGCCGTTCACGTAATGAAGGCATCATCTAGGGGGTGAATGCCATGACCGATGACATAAACAAGACGAGCAGCGGGGATGACAGCGGATTAGACCGGCTTGGGGGGCCGATAATACTCCCACGCGTAGTTGCTCTACTGCCTGCTGGAGATGATCCACTCGTCTATGTCTTCCTGCAGAAGACCTGCGGTGCTACTACGGAGACGGTGGGAATAAGTGTTAGTAGACACTCCGACAATATGCCGCAGCAGTTTCTCGTACACGTACCGGTTTGGTCCAACGGCTCCTGGGAATGGCAGAGCCTGGGGTTGTATAAGGGCTCGGCGAGCATTACATTGCTGCCCACTAATTACGTCCAGGCTGAATTCCAGATCTCCATCGCCGTAATGGTGCAGCCAGCTGGTACAGCCACTCCTGGCTTTAGGTTTGTGCCTGGAAGTATCGACTTTGACATTACAGTAGGCAGTGGCTGGACCATAATCCGGACTCCTCATGACGGTATCCACCCGTACACAACTTGATATCGCTTCTGGCGTTTGATTGGCGATGAGACAGTCACGCTGCCTGATGACGCCTGCAGCGAGCGAAAAGCGGCATGTCACTCAAACTGCCTGAACAGGTCTGGCGCGGCAGGGAATTCACCTGCATCCATGCTGCGGTGCTGTTTGCCGATATCCAGAACTCGGTGCTGATCAGCAGCGCGCTGTCGCTCGCCGACTACGACCGGCTGATAGACGAGTTCCAGACTGTGATGATGGCGCTGTGCGACATACTTCGCGAGCAGGGCATGCCAGTCGGCGAGGTGCAAGTCGTCGGCGACCAGATGAGTGTCTTCTTCTACAATCCGGCGGAAGTGCAGCGCAACTGGGAGCTCGACGGACTGCGGCCTGTGAGCGGTGCAAGGCGCGAACGCACTATCAAGGAGTGCGGCGAAAGCAACTGCCAGCTTGTCTACAACGCCCTTAAAGCGGCGATCCAGTTCAAGAACATGTGGCTGGCGGAGCGTTTCAACATCGAGCGCGTCTACCATCACCATTCACCATTCGAGGTCAGTATCGGCATCCACTATGGCCGCGTGTTCCTGCGCGACCGTCCCGATGGACAGCGGCGCATCGAGGGCTACAACGTCAGCCTGGGCAAGCGCGTGCAGAGCACCAGCCAATTCGGGCGCTACAGCCTGATCATGTTCGGCCAGGATGCCTGTGAAACATTGCGCAGCATGGTCGTGGCGCACACGCAGCTCCGGCAGCGCGTGTTCTTCCACCATCACGAAGTTCCAATGCTGGATCTCAAGGGTGTGACCAAGCTGCTGCCAATCTACGAACTTAAGTTCTGCCATCGCATCAAGGTGCCGCTGAGCGAGGAGGCTGTCCGCCAACACGAGGAGATCTTCGCTGTCGACCCGACGCGCATCTGGTCGTACTACCAGTTAGTAGAGCACTACGGCTATGACATCGGCGACTGGGAACGCGCCTACTACTTAGCGAGCCGAGCTCAAGTAATGAACCCGCAGGATGAAAAGATCAAGCTGGACCTGTCTGCTTATCACTTTCAGCGTGGCGAACTGCACATGGCTGAGATATACTGCCGCCAGGCCCTGCAGATCAACCCGGACTTCGACCTGGCCTATGAGCGCCTAGCAATGATCGCCAACGACCGCGACGACCTCCCATCGCTAGTTGAGTGCATGCGTCAGGCAGTCAGCCTGAGCCCAGGCTCGGCTGGTAACCACCGGAACCTCGGCCTTGCTCTGGCCAATCTGAAGCTCTACGAAGAGGCATTGGAGCATCTCAACCGTGCGGTCCAGCTCTACCCGCAGTATGCTGCAAATAACGACTTGCGCAAGGCTGTAGATGAAGCGCGTCGGCATGCTTCTATCCCGTCTCAGCTGGACAAACATCTGCGAGCGGCGCGGCGGCGGCGGCAGGCTGCTAAGAAGGCAGCGCCGGCGGATCAGCAAGCGCAGGGCAAGCAGCAGGGCAACTAGCTGTGCAGCCGCATGGCGCAATGCAAGCGTGCGGGTGGGATGGAACGCTGAGCGGCATTCATGCCGGAGGTGGGATTCGAACCCACACGTGGTTGCCCACGGCAGATTTTGAGTCTGCTGCGTCTGCCATTCCGCCACTCCGGCACGCGGCCAGCCCTGCTCGGGCACTGGCGCGCTGGCAAGTATAGCATCGCGAAAGCCGCGCTGCTGCTCACTCCACGTGCCACAGCCAGTTGTTGTCGACCTCGCTGTCGATGTAGCCTTCGACGTCATCGGGCAGCTTGTTTAGGAAGTCCAGGCCGCTGCGCTGCTCGACTTCATCCATGTTCACGCTGTACTTGAGAAAGAAGTTCCCCTTGTCCACCCGCTCCTCATCCCGCGGGCGCGGCGCGTCCTGCTCAAAGATGAACGCCGCCGCCTGCACCGGCAGGTCGGCTTCCGGCTCGCGCACCATGACCATTTTCCAGTAACCCACGGGCACAGTGTGCGGCTCGTCGGCCTGCGGCAGCGGCCTATGTGAGGTGGTAGAATGCCGGTGCTAAACCAGCGAAATACCGAGGCTTATTCCAGGAGGAAGGGCATGCGTGTTTTTCTTGCCGTACTCTGTTGCGTGATGCTAGTGCTGGCCTGCGTGGCCTGCAAACCTAAGACATCCAAAGGTGTGGCGACTCAGACCGCTGCTCCGCCGGCACCTACCGAAACCCAGGCTTCGACGACCGGGCCGATCAAGTTCGGCTTCAATCTCGAGGAGACGGGCAACGCCGCCACCTTCGGCATCTCCGACCACAAGGGCGCCGAGCTGGCGGTGAACGAGATCAACGCCGCGGGCGGCGTGATGGGCCGGCAGATCGAGGCGGTGTGGGGTGACAACGCTTCCTTAAGCCAGCAGAGCGCCACCGTGGCCGCCAAGCTGATCAACCAGGACAAGTGCGACGTGCTGATCGGCGCGACGACGAGCAGCAACACCATCGCCATGGCCAAGGTCGCCGAGGAAGCAAAACGGCCGATGCTCAGCCCGGCGGCGACCAACCCGTCGGTGACGCTGAACGAGGACGGCAGCGCGCGCAAGTACGTCTTCCGCGTGTGCTTCACCGACGACTTCCAGGGCGAGCGCATGGCGGACTTCGCCGTCAACGGCCCGATCAAGGCCAAGCAGGCCTGCATCTTCTACGACGCGGACAGCGACTACTCGGTCGGCATCTGGGAGACCATCAAGCGCGTCGCCCCGGCCAAGGGCCTCACGATCGTCGCCGAGGACAGCTTCCTAAGCAGCAGCGAGACCGACTTCCGCACCAAGCTCAACAAGTTCAAGGGCCAGAAGTTCGACGTGCTGATCGTGCCCGGCTACTACAACCAGGTGGCGATGATCGCCAACCAGGCGCGCGAGATGGGAATCAAGCAGCCGATGCTCGGCGGCGACGGCTGGGACAGCCCCGACCTGTGGAAGAACGCCGGCAAGAACATCGAGGGCTGCTACTTCACCAACCACTACGCGGCCACCGACCAGGATCCCGCGGTGCAGGACTTCATCACCAAGTACAAGGCGGCGTACGGTGGCAACGTGCCCGACGCCATGGCGATCCTCGGCTACGACGCGGTGAAGCTGATGGCTGATGCGATTGCCCGCGCCGGCAGCACCGATTCCGAAGCCGTGACCGCCGCGCTGGCCTCCACTAAGGACTTTCACGGCGCCAGCGGCCTGATCACCATCAACCCGCAGCACAACGCGGACAAGAAGCTGGTGGTGATCAAGATCGGTGCCGGTGGCGCGTTCGAATGGAGCTTCACGTATGAGCCCGGCCAGGGCGGCACACCCGCTCCGGCGACGCCGGCAGCGGCGGGCGCGCCAGCGGCCGGCACTACGCCACCGGCAGCCGGTGAGGCTGGCGGCGGCGCACCGCCCCCAGCCGAAGGCAGTAAGAAGCCAGGGCCGACCGGCTAAATCAGTTCGCCAGTTGCGCAGGCCGCACTGATTGCGGACCTGTGGCCGCACTGCTGGACGCAGGCGTGGTAGCGCGCGATCCCGCGCCGGCGCTTAGTCCAGCGTGATCTGCACGTTGCCGCGCTGCTCCAGGTGGATGCTGTCGATGAAGCGGATCACCTGGCTCTCGTAGGTCAGCATCAGCGTGTTCACGCGCACGCCGGTACCGAAGAAGCGCACGCCTTCCAGCAGGTCGCCACGCGTCACGCCGGAGGCCAGGAAGACAATGTGCCGGCCCGGCGCCAGGTCGTTCGTGTACAGCTTGCGTGAGGGATCGATGCCCATCTGCAGGCAGCGCTGGCGCTGCGCGTCGTCCTTGGGGGCCAGGCGCGCGATGATCTCGCCGCCCAGGCACTTCAGCGCAGCCGCGGTCAGCACACCTTCGGGCGCGCCGCCGGTGCCGATCGCCATGTGCACACCGGTGCCGCGCACGGCTACGGTGACGCCCGCCGAGAGGTCGCCGTCGCCGATGAGCTTGATACGCGCGTCGGTCTCACGCAGCTCCTCGATGATCTTCTCGTGGCGCGGCCGGTCGAGCACGACGACCACCAGGTCGTGCACCTCGCGCTCCAGGCAGTCCGCCACGATGTGGCAGGTCTCGGCCACCGGCGCATCGAGGTCTACTTTGCCCACCGCTGCGTGCGGCACGACGAGCTTGTTCATGTAGATGTCCGGGGCATGCAGCAAGCCGCCCAGCTCCGAGACGGCCATCACGGCGATGGCGTTGTTGGCTCCCATGGCGCAGAGGTTGGTACCCTCCAGCGGATCGACTGCGATATCCACCTTGTGGATCGAGTCCGAACGGCCGACACGCTCGCCGATGTAGAGCATCGGCGCTTCGTCGCGCTCACCCTCGCCGATGACGATCGTGCCATCAACGTCGCAGCCGTCCATCGCATGGCGCATCGCCTCGACGGCGGCGCGGTCCGCGGCATGGCGGTCGCCGCAGCCCATCATCTTGGCGCACTCGATCGCCGCCTGCTCGACGGGCGCGATCATCTCCAGCGCGATCGCGCTCTCGTCGGGCTCCATTCTCACGTCTACATCAGATTGAAACGACATTTCTGCTCCCCTGGCCGACCGCGAAATGCGGCATTTCGCTGGCTTGCGGCGGATCTTACGCGAGCAGATTATACTTGGAGCATGCGCGCCCTCGTATGGCTGGTGCTTTGCCTGCTGTTGCCCGCGGCCTGTCCGGCGCGGCCCAGTCCGCCGGCCACAGAACCGGCGGCGTTTCCGGCGGCCGGTGAACTAGTCTGGGACGGCGCGCAGCTGAGCTATGCCAACTCGCCAACGGCCAAGCCGCGGCCGCTGGCCGGCGTGAGCCCGCTGCCCTACCAGACGGTGTGCCTGGGCCCGCCGGCGCTGGTGACCGTGCTCGACAGCGCGCTTGTGCCGACCACGTGGGCCGCTGCCGATTCACCCCACCAGTACGTCGACATGCTGCCGGCGCTGGTGAAGCCGCCGCTGTGCGCGCTGACGCAGTTCCCCGCCGCCGAGATGCCCGGCCTGCCCGGCATGCTGCTGCTCAAACCTGACGGCAGCGTGGCTTGGCAGGGCGAGTCCAGCGAGCTGATGTGGCCCGCGGCCGCAGAGGAGTCGTACTTCAGCCAGCCGGCGGTGGCGTACATCGTCGCCGCGGAGGGGGGCGACCTCATTTACCCCTACGGCTCCACACCGCAGCTGGTGGCTGTGAACACGGCGGACGGCAGCGAGCTGTGGCGCGCCGACCTTAAGGCACCCGCGGCGGCGGCGGGTGTGACCCTGCTGGCGCTGTCGCCGCAGTGGGGGCTGCTTTGCCTGCAGTACGACTACCAGGTGTACGAGTTCGTGCGTTTCAGCTGCGCCGACGGCACGGTCGGCCCGCGCTGGCCGCTGCCCGGCCAGGTCGCCACACGCATTGTCTACCCTGGCCAGCTCGACGAACCGCTCAGCGCGCAGCTCACGGGCGATCGGCTGGAGCTGACGGTGATCGTCGATAACCAGGGCTACGCCGTGTGGAGCTTCGATCTGGCGACGGGCGAGTTGTCCAAGCAGGCCGCCAGCGCACCTGCCAGCATCCGGCGCGAGGAGAACCAGTTGCCCGTCGGTGGGGAAGGAGTGCCGGGACCGCCCGCGCCGCCGTTCCCGCAGCGGCTGCTGCCCAGCGCCGTGGCGGATCAGCCCTGGCGCATTCCGGCGCTGCTCAACGCGGCGGGCGACGTGCTGGTCATCGACGCCGATGGCGCGCGCTGGGCGGAGCTTGGCCAGCAGTAGCGCGATGCTGGCTCTGGCGGTCTGGGCTCAGCCCGCCTTGTAGCCGCACTCGCTGCAGAACTTCGCGTCGGGCTGCAGCTGCGTGCCGCACTGCGGGCACTTGCCGGCTGCGCGCAGATCGGCGCCGCACGCCGGGCAGAACTTGGCGTTGACCTGCTGCGTCGCGCCGCATTTCGGGCAGCTGGCGACGATCGTTTCGCGCCAGTTGCTCTCGGACAGCTGCTTGTCCTCAGCGCTCATCTTGGCGTGCGCCCAGATCTCCTCGCGGCTGCGCGCCGCCTGCGCCGCGCTCATCTCCACGCCCATGTCCGGCGCGCACTCCTTGCACAGTCCGCGCTTCTCGTTCCAGCACGCCTTGCGGCAGACCCAGGACGCGCAGTGCGGGCACTGGGCAAAGGAGGGCTTGAGCTCGCCCACGGCCTCGGCGAAGGCTCGATCGTGGGCCTGCTCCCAGGCCGCGCTGTGCACGCGCTCGCCGAGGTCGGCGGCCTTGCCCAGCACGCCGCCGAGCAGGCTGCTCGCCGCATCCAGCACATCGCTGACGCGGCCGGTAACCGAGGCCTTGAACGGCGTGCGGAAGCCCGAGCCGCAGCGGTCGCACTCGAACTCGAACTGAAAGCCCTTGTCGGTGCTCAGGTCACTGTTATTACGGACGAACTCGATGCTCTGCGGCATACGTCACCTTGCGTGATAGTTGCGTGATTATAACCGCGACTGCTGTGGCGCTGGCGGCGGCGCGGCATTGACCGCCAGCTTCGCTGCCGCCCTGCCCTAGCCCAGCTGGTCGGGCCCGCCCGAGTCCTCGCTCTCGCAGAAAGTGTCAAAGAAGCCGGTCAGCAGCTCATCCGCCCGGTCCAGGTCCTCCTCGCCCACCAGCACTTCACCCCACGGCTCGCCGAAAGTACGAGTACCAACTAGGCTGGACAGAGCACCAGTTCTGCGGACCATCGCGGCGATGCCGTTCTGGATCATCAGGTCGCGCACGCTGTTGGCCATCAGCTCGTCATCCGCCGTATACAGCACTACAAGCGCCATCTATTGCTCCTCGCTACTTTGATTATCAGACGCGTCTTCCAGCTCGCCTGTTGGAAGCAGCTGCCCCTCCGCAGTGAAGAAACCGGCGATGAGTTCCCGCGCCCGCTCTGCGTCCGCTTCCTGCACCAGCACTTCGCCCCACGCTCCGCCTAAGTTTGGGTCGATGATCTCAAACGCTATGTCGAATGTCCTGCGGATCATCGAGGCGATGCCGTTCTGGAGCATCAGGGCGTGCACGCTGTTGGCCATCAGCTCGTCATCCGCCGTATACAGCACTACAAGCGCCATGTCCTGCTCCTCTTACAGCGGGTTGTCTGATCCTTCCCCGTCCACGTCGGCTGGCAATACCTCGGCCTCCGCGCTGAAGAAACTGGCGATGATCTCGCGCGCGCGGTCTGCCTCCGCTTCCTGCACCTGAACTTCGCCCCACTCCGGCCGCAGCAGCGGCGGCAGGGGCAGCATGAGCGAACGGAAGAGGTCGGTGCAGCGCGTGATGGCGGCCAGGCCGTGATGCCGCAGCAGGTCGCGCACGGTGTTGGCCAGCAGTTCGTCCGGCGCATGATAGACAGCCACGAGCCGCATGGCAGGATTCTAGCAGCTTTGCGGAGCCATCCGCTTCGGCTAGCCGCCGACGTTGAGGATCTGCGGGACACCCAGCTCGGGCGTGGCCACCGGCACACCGTAGGTCGTCCCCCACAGGTAAATGAACGACGTCGACTGCGGGAAGCGGAAGCACTCGGAGTTGACCCCGGCGCCGATGCACTTGAACTTAATGTAGGCCAGCGCGCCGCTGCCGTCGACCGCCGGCGTGCCCTTCGTCTCGGTGGCGTTGAAGCCCACCAGCACATAGGGCGCAGTGGCGACGCCGACGTCGTCGGCGCTGATGAACAGCGGATCGGTGAGCAGGTTATCGTGCCCGGTGAAGCTCGGCACGCCTTCCACGTACTGCACCAGCGTGGAGTCGTACTCGAAGCGCACGTTGGCGGAGAACAGGCCGGTGACGTTGTTGACCAGGATCGCCAGGTAGAACTCGTCGTTGACGTTGGCCAGCGGGCCGGCCGGCGGCTGAATCTCGAAGGACAGCGAGGCGTTCGGCGGGATCAGGCTTACCGTCGCCACGTTGCTGGCGGGACCGCGCTCGGGCGTGGCGTCGTAGTTCACCGGCACGACATACCAGCCGAAGTTGCCCACGCCGCTCTGGTCGAGGAAGGTGTAGACCAGGCGGAAGTTCTGGCCGTTCCAGTCGCGCGGCGCGCTGGGGCCGGTGGGCTCGGCGCTGTTCTCCACCTTCGTCCAGCGCCCGGCTTCATCCACGCTGGGAACCTCGTCGGGCGAAAGCAGCGGGGTGCGGTAGATGTCATAGCCGCTGATGTGGCTGCGGAAGTTGGCGCCGATCGGCGTCAGGTCGGCAAGGTTGATCTCGCCGTTCTCGTCGCCATCGATGACTTCGTACTTGGCATAGTTCTCGTCACTGGTGGTGAATACCTTCTTGAAGTTGGCGCCGATCGGCGTGAGGTCGGCGATGTTCACTTCGCCGTTCAGGTCGAAGTCGCCCGTATGGCGCTCGCTCCACTGCAGCGTGGCCTGGTCCGCGCCCTCGCCCACGACCGTCAGGTTGCGCACCGCTGAGCGCGTATCCTGCGTGATCATCGCCGCTGCGCGCGGCGCCGTCGCCGCACCCGCGGCGAACGTCAGCGTGGCCAGCGGCAGGCGCGGATCGAGCGTGCCGCCGCCCGTCGCCACGACGCCGACCGCCAGCAGGCCCGGCTCGACTTCCAGCACAAGCGAGATCGCCCCGGCGCGCTTTGTCTGCGCGGCGACGAAGTGCTGGGCGCTGGCGTCATAACGCAGGTACAGCGAGGCTGCGGGCACGGGCTGCGCATGCCAGATCGACAACTCACCGCCGGCACCGCGCTTCAGACGCAGGGCGCCGAGCAGCGCCGTATCAGGCGTATTGAGCATGTTCAGCGCGGTCAGCCGGTAGCCGCCGAGCTGAACGTACTGCGCAGTGGCCAGCGCGCGGTCCAGCGTCGGCACGTCGATCGATGGCGCCAGCGGGTCATAGCTGGCCACCCGCATATCGAACTGCGACATCTGCCAGCCCCAGTTGGTCTGGCTGGCGCAGCCCGCGATCAGGGCTATCAGGAGGATTAGCGGCACGAAGGTTGTTCTCATATTTTCCTGCTGATCTTCCCCGCCGGCGTGGTAGGCTTTCCGCGGCGGAGATGAAGTACTGGCGACGTGAAATTGTAGCAGCTTCCGCCGGTTTCATGGGCGGTTGGCAATGAGCGATCATCCCAGCGTCAAGTTGACCACGGCGGCGCTGCTCGCCAGCTCGCAGCCGCAGGGCGAGGCCGATGCGCTGGTGACGTTTTTCACGCCGGATGCCGGCGCCCAGCACACCCGCGCGCGCGGTCTGCGGCGCCCGCACAGCAAGCTCGCGCACCTGCTGAAACCCGCCGACGAGCTGATGATCACGCTGACGGCGGGGCGGCTGCGCACGCCCCTGCTCACCGGCGTGACGGTCGTGCACCCGCACCTGCGCTGGCAGCAGGAGCTCAGCCTGCTGGCGCTGTACTGGTTTATGCTCGAAGCGGCCTGCCTCGGCTCGGGATCGCCCCAGCTGAATGCCGCCTTGTTCACGCTGATCGTCAACCTGCTGCGCAGCGATCCTCCCGCTGCGGCGCTGAGCGGCGCGGCCGCGGTGTTCGCGCTCAAGCTGCTTGCGCTGCACGGCCTGCTGCCGGATCTCGCGCATTGTGCCGAGGATGGCCACGCTTTTAGTACCGATGAGCCGCTGCATTTGTTGCCCAGCGGTGAAGGGCTGATCGGGCGCGCGGCGTACAACGCGCACTACGCGCGCCACGGCGGCGGGCTGTACCGGCTGGAGCCGGCGCAGGCACGCCGCTGGCGGACGCTGCTGGCCGGGCCGCTGCTCGACTACCTGGCCGCCGGCGCCACGCGCCACGACGCGGCGCTGCTCACACACCTGGTCGCGCTGCGCCTGGGGGAAATGTCAGGCAAGCAGCTGGCCAGCGCGGCGTTCCTGCGGCAACAATGGCAGCTGGGCACGCTGGATGAACTGCTGGGCGCCCAGCAGCGCTAAGCCGCGAACTGTGCCGCGCTCAGTCTAATGCACCTGCGCCGCGACAAGCTGGATCACGTGCATGATCCGCGGGTCATCGGTCAGCTCGCGGGCGCGCTGCAGTGCCTGCAGGCCATGCTCGTAGTCGCCGCGCTGCACGAACAGCGCCGCGGCGACCAGCGCCACGATCGCCGGCTGCTCCGCCAGCTCCTCTTCGGGCAGCGCATGCAGCTCACGCTGAGCCGCTTCGCTGTCACCCTGAAAAACGAGCTGAATCACGTGCGCCATGGCCGGGCTGGTATCCGGCGCAGGCTCGGCCGCGCTGGCATCCAGGCTGCTGCGCCGTCGCAGTTCCTCGCTCAGGCTGCGCACCACCTGCGTCAAGTCGATCAGCTTGTCCACCAGGTTGGCAACGCGCGCATCAAGCTCAGCTACACGCTGCTCCAGCTCCATCAACCGCATCGCATCCTGCTGCGTCATTGCCGTCCCCCCGCTCGCTGGATATTAGTGCTCATGGCTTTGATCCCTTCTCGTCGCCGGGCTTCTGTCCGCCGAGCAAGTGAAGGATCTCATCGAGAATCTGTTCCCGGCTGCCGCGTGCCGGATCCGGCATGGACTTCGCTGCATAAAGCAGTTTCAGCCGCTCGCGGCTGTCGCGATAGTCGTGGCGCAGCATGAGGATCTGCTCCAGGCAGCGAATGCCCTCGGGCAGATCCTTCAGCTTCTCCTCCGTCAGCGCCAGCCCGTAGAGCGCGCGCAGCCGCAGCTCAATGCTGCCGCCGTCCGACTCCAATCGCTTAAGCACCTCGGAGAACGCGCGGCGGGCGATGTTGTAGTCGCCGCTGTCGTGGAAGCACTCGGCCAGCTCGATGAAGATCTCGGGATCGGTCTGCCCGCGGTTAAGCCCGGCCTGCAGCTCGGCAATCGCCAGATCCACCTCGCCGCAGGCACGCTGCATCGCCGCAATCTGCAGCGTGCGCTGCACGCTGTCCGGCTGCTGCTGGAGCTCGCCGACCTGCTGCTGCTTGATCGTCCGTTCCAGCTTCACCGCGCGGGCAAGCCACAGCTTGTGTCCGGGCAGGCTGGCCAGCGCATCGTTGGCCAGCCTTAGCGCCTGCTCCAGGTTGCCTTCCTGCTCGGCCAGCTGGCTCAGCCGCATGCGGATCGCCGCACGGGTGTAGTTGTCACGCGTCTCGGCCAGCCGCGCGCGGTCGTACTGCCGGCGCGCAGCTTCGAGATTGCCCGCCAGCTCCAAAAGCTGCGCCGAGCGGAAAAGCAGCTCGCCGCTGCGCTGCTCGTGCAGCCACTCCGCGGGCAGCGGGTTGCTCGTCGCGTGCGCCCACACCAGGTGATCGGCAGCCAGCTCGAGCTGGCCGCTGTGGCGGTAGTAGTCGATCAGCCAGGCGCGCGCCTCGGCGCCGACTTCGGTGGCCAGCAGTGCCTCGCCCACTTCGGCAGCCGCCGCGCCATGCACCCCGAGCCCCGCCAGATCAAGCCGCTTGAGCGCAGCCAGCGCAGCGACGAAGTCCGCGCGCACCAGCTGCACGGCGGCCAGCGTCACCTGCTGGGCGACGTTGTACTCGTTGGCCGCCAGCTTGGTCAGCACTTCCAGGGCCGTGGGCGCGGGATCGGCGGAGCCGGTGATGTAGGCCAGGGCCAGCTGCCAGGCGCGCGCCTCATCACCCAGCTGCGTGAACAGCAGCAGCAGCAGGCGCGTGAGCTCCGGGCTGTCCTCGTACTCCGCGACGTGGTCGAGCACGGTGCGGATCATGGCGTGCGCCTGCTCGGTGCTCAGTCCGTCCGCCGCCGCCAGCAGGTCGCGCACGAATTCATCACGGCCGGCCGGCGAGGAGAGGTCCAGCAGCGCGAGCCGTGCCAGCAGCACCGGCGTCGGATCAGCAGCCGCCTGCTGATACTCCAGCAGCGCCTGGATCGCCGCCTCTCGCTCCTCCGTGCCTGTAGCGGCCAGCTCGTTGGCGGAGCGCACCACGCAGGCCGTATCGCCCGCCTGCACGCAGCCCTCGAGGATCCAGCGCAGCAGCTGCGCGTGCAGCGGCGAAGCGGCGGGCAGCAGGCCGCGATCAAACTCCTTGAGCGCGCTGAGCAGCCCGCCGCGCTCTTCCGTGCTGGCTTCCCAAGCCGTGCCGAGATACTTCAGCGCCTGCTCGGGCTTCTTCAGCTTGGTCGCCAGCCGGTGCAGGGCCAGCAGCAGGTCGACGCGCTGCTCGGCTGAGAGCTCGACGCGCTGGGAGTTGGACCACAGGCTCTGCGACAGGTCGTACAGCTCCTCCGCCGACCAGCGCGGCATCAGCCAGGCCAGCGCGGACAGCGCCCAGCCCCAGTCGGGTGCGCGGTCGCTGCCGGCCACGGCGCGCAGGCCGAGCAGGTGCAGCGGATACTTCATCGGATTCGGATCCAGCGCGGCGTGCGTGCGCAGCTGCGTCAGGATCGGCTCGGCCAGCGTCGGGTCGGCTTCCAGCGCCGCGGAGTACTCCTCCGCGGACTGCTGCCACAGGTTCACGTGCAGGTAGGCCTCGCCGAGCTGCATACTGGCGCCCGCGCCGCCTCCGCCCTCGCGGATCTCCTTGAGCAGCGTGATGTACTCGGGGTAGTCGCCGACGGCGGTGCGCAGCCCGGAGAGGCGGTCCAGCGCATCGGCTAGGCGGCCAGCCCTGAACAGCGCATCGCTCCAGGCGACGACCAGCGAGCTGGGCAGGTCCGCATCCTCCAGCGCCAGCCGCTCAAACGCCGCCAGCAGCTCATCCGTCGCCGCCTGCCCTTGGGCCAGGATCTGCTGCAGCACAGCGCTGGCAACCTGCCGCTCGCCGGCCAGTGCCGCCAGCACCAGCCTGAGCTGCAATGCCTCCAGTTGATCGCCGCGCTGCGACAGCGCCTGTTCCAGCTCAGCCGCCGACCCGCCAAGCATTTCCTTGAGCGACGAATTGCGCTCCTGGCTTAGCTGGGCCAGGCTCAGCAGATGCTGCGCCATGCTTCCGACGTCCAGCGTATCGGCAGCTGCTTCCAGGCGCAGCACGCACAGCAGCGCACCCTCATCCGTCGAGCTGTGCTCAAGCACCTGGCCGGCCAGCAGCAGGGCCTCGTGGGACGCTTCCTGTTCCATCAGCTGCGCCACGCAGTCCAGCGCGTGTTCGGTGCGGCCGTCCAGCAGCGAGAGCTGTCCTTCCAGCCAGATGCTCTGCGCACCGCTGGGCTGCAGCTCCAGTCTGGCGGCCTCGTCCAGCGCCCAGGCATGCCTGCCGGTGGCCAGGCCGGTACGCGCCAGCAGCTCGAAGGCCCGCTGCGGATCAGTCGCCTGCAGGAACTGCGCGGCGGACTGTGCCAACGCGCACAGCTGCTCGGGCGGCGCACCTTTCGGCAGCAGACGATCCAGCAGATCGGGCAGCTCGCTTTGCGCCTCGGTGTCTCCCGCGCGCGCCAGCGTTAGCAGGTCCTGCGCCGCCTCAACCAGCTGGCCGCTCTCGATGCTGCTGTGCAGCCTGTAGCGCACTGCCGGCTCGTAACGGCGACTGATCAGCTCGGCCAGCAGCTCGCCGGCATAGCCGCGCAGCTTGTTGACCGGTTCGGCTTCGCCATTCGCACCGGCCAGGCGCGATTCGAGGCACTGGATGAGCTTCAGTTCGCCGGCTTCATCGCCGCGCTCCAGCAGCGCACGCGTCAGCCGCTCGGAGGTCGTCAGCAGCGCATCTATGGACAAGCGCTCGCAGAACAGCTCGATGGGCAGGATGCTGGACGGCTGGCCTTCGTCGGTGCTGGTCCCGGCGGAGGCCAGTGCCAGGTCTACCGCCCGCTCCCAGTCGCCGCGCCGCACCAGCGAATCGCACTCGAACAGCACGCGCGCGCCGACGGGCACCTCTGCACCCAACTCGGCCACCAGCGCCAGCGCCTCATCGGGATCGACCTGGCCCACGGCGGCCTGCAGCGCAGCGGGCAGCTCATTCCGGCGCCCCGCGCGAATCAACATCAGCAGGTACAGCCGCGTCCAGACTGTGCGCAGCGCGCTGTGCTCGGCGTCGTTGACATCATCCAGCAGCGGGCGCAGCACGGTCAGCCAGTCCAGGGCTTCCTCGGGCATGGACTCCGGCGCCTGGTTCAGCAGCGCCTCGAGTTCCCCGATCGCCGTCGGCAGCAGCGCGCTGTGTCCCATATTGGCACACAGGTACACCGCCTGGCGCGCCCGCCTGACATGCACGACATCGTCGGGCAGCTCATGCAACCAGGCGCGGTAGGCTTCTTCAAGCTCAGGATCTGCGCCGCCCAGCAGTTCAGCAGTGGTAGCGGGCTCAAAACCTGCTTCGGGATCGTTGAGCAGCACGCGCTGCGCACGTGCCTGCAGCATCAGCAGCTGCGGCGACGGCTCCGCCAGCTCGGCGATGCGCTCTTCGATCTCGCCCAGCGCGGCTGCGCGCTGCGGCAATTCCTCGTCCAGCTGCAGTGCATCGTCAAAGGCGACGGCGTAGTCGCCACCTGCTGCCTCCAGCCGGATCAGCACTGCCAGCACGTCGGCTGACAGGCTAGCGGAGCCGAAAGCGGCGCGGATGCGGTGCGCGGTATCCAGCGCATCCTGACCTTCGGTTTCCGGCAAGGTGGCCAGCAACTGCACCGCCGCGTCAGTTTCATCACAGCGCGCCAGCCACTCGGCCAGCCAGACGTGAGCTTCCAGTTGGAGATGACGGGGGAGGTCCTCACGCTCCAGCATCTGCGCCAGGGACATGACGGAATCACGCGCCAGGACCCCCTTGGCCACTTCTTCCGCCAGCAGCTTGCGCAGACGGTTGGCACTAGAGCAGGCTGCAACCGCAGCGGCAATGCGCATGAGCTCCGGGTCGGCGGCTTCTGCCGCGGCTGGCTCCGGCGCTGGCTCCTCCTCGCCGGCGTCCGGCTCCGCGGCGTAGACCGGCTCCGCAGGGGCTTCCTCACTTTCGGTGAGCTGCACCTCGTCACGCCGCTCCTCAAGCTCGTCGGCGGCAGCTCCCGCTTCCTCCGCGGCAAGTGACAGCTCGCGCTCTTCCTGTTCCGGCGGTGCGCTCTCGCTTTCAGCCACCTCATCCGCGGCAAGTTCAGCTGCAGGCTCAGGGGTTTCTTCATCGGCTTCCGCGGTCTCCAGCGCCAGCTCCGCGACGTCGCTTTCAGTAGTTTCAGCCGCATGCTCTTCAGCGACAGGTTCCGGTGCTACAACCTCTGCTTCCACGCTTGCCAGCTCGGGCACCGCGCCGGCGCTCTCTGCAACTTCCTCAGCAGCTTGTTCAGTGGCAGCTTCCGCTGATTCGTCGGCAGTCGCAGCGCTCTCTGCAGAAGGTGTCTCGGCTTCGGGTTCAGGCTCAGACAGCGGCTGTTCCACGTACGCGTCGGCCGGAAGCCCGCGCCCCGCAATGGCCTCACTCACCGCTTCGGGGATCGGCCGCTGCGCCTTCGCAAAGGCGGCCTTCAGCTCTTCGATCAGCGGCAGCGCCACCACGCCTTCCTGACGCAGCACCTGCCGGGCGGCGAAGGCGGCCAGCTTCTCATCGTTCACGACAAGCTCGTGCTCCACCAGGTAGCGCGCCAGCTCTTCGCCGTGCGTGCGGGCGCGGTTCAGCTTATCGGTCAGCATCCCCCAGCTGAACTTGCCTTCGCCATACAGCCCCAGCGACGGCACGAGCACGGTCAGGTGCAGTGGCCAGGCGCACTCCGGGCGCACCTCGCACATCCTGTCACACAGCTCGATGTACTGCTCGGGAAGCGTCGCCGCCTCCTCCCCCAGCGCCAGCAGCTCCCCTTCGGCGTCGCGGTACTCCTTGCGCGCCAGGTGTGCCTCGATCATCATCAGCTGCGTCGGCACGGCGCGGTCAGCGAGCTTGGCTATGTTCTTCAGCAAGTCTTGCAGCGCGGCCACGGCGACGGGGTCACCGATGCTCAGCGTACCTTTCTTCGCCAGCCCGGCCACGGCCCAGCTGTAATCCTTCCAGTCCGCCACGTCGCCGGTGAGTTGCGCGCGCTCGGACAGGTACTGCAAGTGCCGTTCGGGACGCATGCTGCCAGTCGTGATGCGCCAGCTGATCAGCGCAATGCGGTCATCCTTGTTCTGCGTCGGCACTTCCAGCAGCTTGTCGACCAACGTGGCCAGGCCCGGTACGACCGGGACCTTGCGGCTGCGCGCCACTAGATCGGCAAACGTGATGTAGCTGATCTGCGATTCCTGCACGGCCACCGCCGCTTCGACTAGTACCTCGGCACCGTTTTTCAGCAGGCCGGGGTTGGCCGCGCCGGGCTTGCTGACGATTTCCAGATACTTGCGGGCATAGATGTCAATTTCGCGCGCCAACTGCGGAGCGCGCTTGCGCTGCTGATCCGCAGACAGCCGCCGATGCGCCTCGACTTTCTTGGCTAAAGCTTTGCCGAAGTCAAAGCCCTTGAACATCGCTCCTCAGCACAACCACAAGTTTCTCCACCGGTCTATCCATCTTCACAGATCTGCGGTCACGCGCTGCAAAAACGCCTGCTTCAGCGCGCCTTCGAATTCAGCGTAGGCCTTAAGCGGCTCGGCGGCCCAGCGCGCCCCCAGCTCGGCCAGCCGCGGCTGCGGCGCCGGCCCGTGGCCATCGGCATCCATGATCCTAAGCGCCAGTTCGAGTACCTGGCGCCGCTCCTGTTCCAGCTGCGGCGGCGTGGCGTTGTCACTGGCACGGTTGAAGCCCGCCAGCCGCAGCCAGGCCACGCCCCGCGTCAGCCACAGGTTCTCCAGCGCCGGCGCACCGTGCAGCACCGCCGGCGTCTGCCCATGCAGGTACGCGGTCACCGCAAACAGCGCCGCCGCCACGCGCAGGCGGTCGGCGGGAGCCAGGCGCGGCAGCTCCAGCCCCGAAAGCGGCTCCTCAGCGCGCCAGGGGTAGAGGATGAACGGCTCGTCGTCGCCAGCCTTGCGCGGCAACGGGCTGAGCAAATGTGGATGCGTCAGCCGCCCGAGGATGCGCAGTTCGCCCACCAGGCGGTCGGGGGAGGCCGGCGTGCCGTCACTGCACTTCAGCCACAGCCGCTGGCCGGATGCGCGCTCGCGCACTAGCAGCACCGGTTCGGTGCTGGCGGCCAGATCGAGGCGCCGTTCAATCAGGTACTGTGCCTGAACGGCTTCGCTGGCACCCCACGCCTCGGTTACGAGCACTGAGAACATGCGCGACTAATTTACCCCACAGGGGGAGATGGTCATGTAGTACAGCGACACAGTTTAGAACCACTCAGTTTCCGCGCTCTGCAGCGCGTCCATAACCTTGGCAGGAAGGCCGGATCCGCCAGGTAACACTGGCGCGACTGGCCGAGCCGCTATACATTATATCTGGATTCCCCAGCCGTTAGCCGGGTTTCACCTAGACTAGAAAGGGCCGCATTTCAGCGGCCCTTAACTTTCCAGTCTATTCCTGCCAGTCTATTCCTGAGTGCTGCTCCGGCACGCTGCCGGACTCAGCGGCTTAGCGCTTCAGGTTGACGATCTCATTGAGGATCTCGTCCTGGGTGGTGAACACGCGGCTATTGGCCTGCAGGCCGCGTTCGGTGATGATCAGGTTGGTGAACTCCAGCGCCAGGTCGACGTTGCTCTGCTCCAGAAAGCCATTGAAGATCACGCCGCTGCCGCCGGTGCCGGGATGCAGCTGCACGGGCTGGCCGGAGTTGGTGGTGGCGTTGAACGCCGTGTCGCCCGAGCGCTCGAGGCCCTCGGGGTTGGCGAACGTCGCCAGCGTCAGCTGGGCGATCGGCCGCCGCTCGCCGTTATCGTAGAACGCCACGATCGTGCCCGTCTGGTCGGTCTCGAAGTCGGTCAGCACGCCCATCGCGAAGCCGTCCTGTTCGCGCGCGGCGGTCGTCGTGGCCGCGGCGTACTGCGTGATGCCGAGGATCGGATCGCCCCGGCCGTCAAAGATGAAGCCAATCGAGGTCGGGTTGGCGCCGGGCGCGGTGAACTGGATCTCGCTCAGCGGGTTGCCGCTGGAGATCAGGCCCTGCTGGCTGAAGGAGATGCGGCCCGTCGTGTTGGAGAGCAGGATGTTGGGCTCCTCGGGCAGGCTGACATCGTACTGCCACTCGTTCTCGTTGACGTGCGTGAAGCTCACCGTCAGGTTGTGCGGGTTGCCCAGCGAGTCGTAGACGATGCGGCTGGTGGTATGCACGAAGGCGTCTTCGGTGCGGAAATCAGCCTGGCCGGCAGCGAGCTGGTCAATGCTGATATTCACGCCGGGCATCAGCGGGAAGGTCGCGCCAGCGCCGGCGATGGCGTTCTGTACATTACCCAGCGAGCTGGCGGCGTAGCTGAAGGTGGCCAGCGGATTGGCCGCCACGCTGCGGTCGTAGGCCCAGTCCTCGACGAAGCGGGTCAGCGGCGCTGTGCCATCGTCGGGCCTGAACACCAGTTCGGCCTGCGCGTTCTCGCCGTTATCGATGCCGCCCTCGCCCGCGCCGAAGATGCCGGTGCCGAAGCCGGCCAGGCTGGTCAGACCCCAGCGCGCCGCGACCGTCGGATCGGCTGTGCTGTCGAGGTAGATGTCGTAGTTCGCCCAGGCGGGCGCGGGACCCGGCGACCAGGTGTCTGGCTGGCGCTGCTCGCCCTTGTAGTTGTGTGTCAGCGTGATCGTGCCGTTGGCGTTGGCCGTCGCCGTCACGGCGATGTTCAGCGTGTTGTTGATCTCGTTGGCGATCAGCACGGCGTTCTGCGCCGCGGTGTCCGAGGCGCCGGCACCGACCACCAGCGTGACGGTTACGCCGTTGATCACCAGCGTGTCACCGGCCAGCGGCCGGTTGGCGCCTGCACCCACGGGCACGGTGGTCGAGCCGGTGGCCGCCTTGGCGTCGACGACGGTGATGGTGTTATTGCCGACCAGGAATTGGCCCGGCTCTGGCGGCGAAGTATAGGTACGGACCAGCAGTCCAGAACTCGTGGCATCGCTGACCGCGGTGACGTCGATCGCCGTGCCGGGGTTGACGCCCTGCAGCACGAGCGAGTAGCTGCCCGCCGTATCGCGCACCGTCGCCTGAATCTGCTTCGACAGCGTCGGATCAACGTTGATGGCATCGGCGACCATCTGTGCCGCGGTGGCCAGGTCCGCCGCGCCGCTGGTGTCGTAGGTGATCGTCGTGCCGTTGATCACGAACGTCTGCGGACCTGCGCTAAGCGCCGTGATCGGGTCACCGGCGGCGACCGTCCAGGGTTCGGCGGCACCGGCGAAGGTCAGGATGCCCGTGGTGCCGACGTTGGCGGTCTCATTGTTGGCGCTGCCGTAGCGGAAGCTGGCGCTGTCCAGGTTGCTGCGGAAGGTGAGCTCCGTCGAGGCGCGCGCCTCCAGCTTCTTGCCGAATTCGATGATGATGTCGCCGATGCGGCTGCCTGGGTCGATCGTCTTGCCGTCGGCACTCAGCTCGTTGTAGCCTTGCACGCGGTAGCCGCTGTTGGCCACCAGGCGGCCGTCGCGGTCAATCGAGAAGTCGCCGGCGCGGGTGAATACCGTGTCCGAGCCGTTGGTCAGCTGGAAGAATCCCGAGCCGTTGATGGCGAAGTCCGTCTGGCGGCTGGTGTTTTCCAGCGCCGCCTGCTGCATCATCGTGTGGATCGCCGCGATCTGCATGCCGAGGCCCACCTGCTTGGGATTGATGCCGCCGAAGTTGCCGGTCGGCGCCGAGGCGCCGCGGATCGTCTGGCTCAGCACGTCGGCAAAGACCACGTTGCTGCTCTTGTAGCCCGCCGTGTTGACGTTGGCGATGTTGTTGGCCACGGCGTCGATGCGCGTCTGGTGGTTGCGCAAGCCGCTGGCCGCGGTGAAGAATGCACTTCCTGCCATGAATATCCTCCATGATTACGATACGTCGAAGGCTCTCAGCGGCGGACGTAATTGCTGTGCCGTCGCTGCATGGAGGAGCGGCCCACCGCTGTCGGTTGGTGGGTCCAATGGCCTCCCGGCATGGTTACACGCCGGGTCCAGCCTGCCGCTCCATGAAAACCTGCTGTCAATCACTGAGTGTCACGGGCGTCAGGCCCGCGACGGGTGGGCACCGGCCGGGGCCGGTGCTGCTGAATCACACTGTTACGTCACGAACACCGCGCTGTCGATGTTGGTCACCACGCTCTCGTTCAGGCCGTCCTGATCGAAGGCCGTGATCACTGTACGGCTGGAAATGTTGACCACCATCGCGTAGCGCGGGCCCAGCACCAGGCTGTCGCGCGAACCCTTGGCCGCGGCGCGGGCCACGGCGTCCTCGATCGCCGAGACGTCTACCGGCTTGAGCGCGATGCCGCGGCTCTCCAGCCGCTTCACCGCGTGCGCCGAGAACTTGACGCCGCCCGCGGTGCGCAGCGTGTCATCGAGCTGTTGCCTGAAGCTGGGCTGGCTCGCCGCCGGCTGTGGCGTCAGCACCGTGCCGGGCAGCCTGGGGGCTGCCGGCTGGATGCTGGCCAGCGGCTGGCCGGGCAGCACCTTCTCGATCACAGCTGCTCACCTCCATCCGGCGCGACGAGCGCCACGGTGATCACCTGGTCGAGCATCAGCATCTTATCGCCGACTTTCAGCACCGGCTGGCCCTCGACCATCTCCACCTGCTCGGCGTAGCCGGTGACCATCGTGCCGTTGGCGTCGACGCCTTCAACGTAGCTGCCGATCAGCGCGGAGGCGCTGGCCAGCCCGCTCTGCTCAGCCTGCTGCGTCAGCGTCGAGTTGAGCGAGATCAGCTGCTCCAGGCTGTTGAGCTGCGCCAGCTGCGCCGTGAACTCCTGACTCTTCATCGGGTTCATCGGGTCCTGGTTCTTGAGCTGCTCGATCATCAGCTTCATAAAGGTCTGGTTGTCGGTCTTGCTCTTCGGATCCCGCACGACTGGGTTGTACGGATCGGGATTGGTCACGATGTTCGGATTCGGCTGGCCGACAGTCAGCGGATTGCCAATCACACTGCTCACGTGCATCCAGTTACCTCCTGGGTTGGTCTCAGAACACGCAGCGCCCGGGCTCAGCCACTAGGGGCTGAAGTTGACCGCGGGCGCCGCGCTGATCAGTTGCGAAATAAACGGCGTGCTCTTAGTAGGCAACAGCGACGGCGTGGTCTTGACGACCGGCGACTCGTCATCGCTGCCCTGCTGCTGGTCACGTTGCTGCTTGTCCGGCTGGTCGTCGAGCGTCACTACTCGCAGCTCGACGACATCCAGCCCGGCCTCGGCCAGGCTCTCGCGCAGGGCGTTAAGGCTCTCGCGCAGCTGCTCCTTTGGCGTGCCGGAAACTACCGCCAGCTGCATCGCCACCGTATCGCCGCGGACGGCGATGTTGACGAACATCTGGCCAAGCTCCGGCGGGTTGAGATCCAGTCTTGCGCTGTATAGCCCGCTGCCCGCCGCACGCGCCCGCGCCGCTTCGGCCATCAGCTGCTGCGTCAGCTCCAGGTACTGCAGGCCGGCGTAGGGCCGCACCTGCAGCGGAGCATCGATGAACTGCAACAGCTGGGCTGGCATGCTGCCACTGGCCACGGCGATGGCGGGCAGCTGCCCGAGTTCGCTGGTGGATGGCGTGGTCACGGAGGCCACGGGCTGCAGATGACGAAGCACTGTCACCGCCTCGGGCGAACTCAGCTTGCGCCCCAGCGTCAACGCCTGAAGCGCATCGTCGGCGGACCAGGCGGCCGCCTGAGTGCGGGCGGATGACGCCTGCGCGTCGAACCCCGCCTGCCCGTCTGCCACCGTCACCATCGGCGCTGCCTTCAGCGCCGGCTGATAGCCCGCCGCGACCGCTGCGGCCTGCGTGGCAGTCGTACCACCCTTCAGACCGGCAGCTGCACCGGCCGGCGTGCCACCGCTCAGCTGGACTGAAAGATGCGGGGCTTTGGCGCGCTGCGGGCCAGTGCCCAGCAGCGGGGAGACGTTTGCCGGTTGATCGATCGACAGCGCAGTGAAATCAACGGGGGGCGTGGCAACTGCCACGACGCCGTTTGCCGCGTCAGCCTGCCAGATGCCGGCAGTGCCAGACACTGGCCATGCGATACCGGGCATTGGCTGAGCCGCCAGACCAGCAGGTGGCAGAGCCTCCGGCGATACCGCCGCCGCTGGCTGCGGCGTCGCGGTCAGACCCGAGCTGGGCATCGATTGCACCGGCCGGGTGCTGCTCCACAGCAACCTTGACGGATCGGGCAGAGAAGAAGCGGGAAGACGCTGGACGGTCAGCTGTGCTTCGAGCACCACCGGCTCGGTGCCGGCCTGGCTCAGCTGCACGCTGTACTGCGCACCGCCGGCGGTGTCCGCCGTCTTGGCGATGGCCACTGTCAGCGTCAGGCCCTCGGGCAGCAGCACAGCGGTGCTCGCCACCGCCGCCGGCAGTGCCCCCGCGACGCTCGCGGAAGCCGCCTGCCCAGCTGCCACCTGCCCCTTCAGCACCTGCCCGCTGCCTGCGGCCTGGCTGAACCAGCGGATGCTGGCTGGCGCACCGTTCAGCTCACTTGCGGCACCTGCCACTGACGCCGGGGTGCCGGAAGCACCGGCCACCGGCAGCGTGGCGTAACCCGTGCGCGTTCCCGGCGGCAGCTCGACAGGCAATGCCGCCTGGCCCGCCTGGCCGTCTGCCACCGCGGCCATCGACCACGGCGTGGCCGTGGCGTTCGAGATAGCCTGGCTGGCACTCGGCCAGCTCAGCTGCACCTTCAGCTCGCCGCCCGCGGTGGACTGCAGAACCGACTGCAGCTGATCCGCCAGTTGCGGCCACAGGTTCAGCAGCCTGGCCATGAGCGCCTGTGCGCCGGACGCACCGGCGCCTGCCCACAGCACATCCCCCGCTGGCATGGCAGGTTGCCCCTGCCCACTACCAGCGTCCAGGATTGCCGCTAGAGTTGCTCCCAGTGCTTGACTGGGTGCCGCTGCCGGTGTCAGACCGGCATTGGCAGCGTCAGCTCCCGGCCATGTCAATTCCCCGGCCTGCTGCGTGGCTGCTTGCGCCTGCTTGGCGTCACAGCCCAGCACCACCAGCAGACTGGCGGCCAGCGCGTCCAGCAGGCCCTGCAGAGTCGTCTGCGTGCCCGCGTCGGCAGTAGTAGCCGGCGGAGCCGTCAGCAGCGCCTGCGACAGCACGGCTGTGCCTTTGCCGCCGAGGGCCGACGCCGGCGCGCCGCCTTGCCACAGCTGGCGCTGCAGGGCGAGTTCGAATTGCGCGCCCGGCAGCCCTGCCGCCTGCTGTGCTGGTTGTGCCTGCCCCAGGGCAGGCGTGGCGAAAATCATCGTCAGCAGATTGACTTGTTCCATGTCTCACCTCCTTGTGAGAAATTCGGGGCCGGCTTCGTCCGGCCTCACACATTACGAGCGCCGCCTGCCTGCCCGTCAGGCGCGGCAGCGGCTACGACGGCCCCTCATGGACCGACCGCGGTAGTGCCGGGGGGAGCTTGCGCCCCGCCCGGCACTGATGGCGTTTGGTTTCCTGTTGCTGGAGGCGCAGTGCCCGCGGGCGGAGTTGCCCCGCCAGCGCCCGCCGCTGCGGGTGCCGCCCCCGCTGGTGCTGCCTGACCGCCTGCGGGAGTTGTAGTGGCTGGCGGCATAGTCGCGCCAGCCGGCGGGCTGGTTGCCGTCCCAGCTGCCGGTGGCGCAGTCGCCGTGCCTGCCTGGCCGCTGGCTGGCGGGGTTGTTGCAGCGCCAGCTTCCGTGCCACCGCCAGCGCCAGCACCGCTTTGCGCCAGGGCAGCGCGGTATTTTTGCAGCTCATCTGTCGTATCGACGTACAGTCCGGCGCGCGCCGCGGCGGACTTGAACTCATCGGGGATTAGGGGTAGTGCAGGCTGCCGCAGCAGTTCCTTCAGCCACAGCGCCGCCGTAGGCGGATCGGCTTCCTCGAGAATCAGCGCGATCTGCCGCCGGTGCAGCTGCGTCAGCAGTGCGGCGGCCTCCGGTGGGCTGAGTTGCGCCAGCAGGTTCGCTGCCGCGCGCGGATCCATCCAGCCCAGTGCCTGCTGCGTTTCAGTTTCAGCGCTGCCGATCGCCGTGACCTGACGCTGGCGCTCATCGACCCAGCGCTGCGCCACGACCTTGAGTGGCTCGGCGGGCGAGGGGATCAGCGGTGGTGCGCTAGCCGCAGTCTTGCCTGCGCCACCTGCCGCCTGCTTGGAACCGGCTTTCCCCGCACCAAAGCTGACCGGGCAGCTCTGCAGCGAGAGCAGCAAGCCGACGGCGGCGAGCAGCCCCAGGGCGATGCCGAGCTCCAGGTTGGTGAATCCTAAGCGCAGCTTTCTGGCCGCGCCGCCTGGCTGGCCGTAGTTGAGCGCTCGATCAGTGGTCTGCGCGCGGCGTAAAACGTCGCGGCGCAAATCGCAAGTGGCAGTTACATTCCCCAACGACTATCAATATCGTCGGGGCCGGGCGCGGCTTTAGGGCTGCGCGCTGTCGGTCGCGCCGGCTCTGGGCAGCAGGTTCACATTGACGGTCTGCGTCTTGCCGGGGAGCAGCTTGAACTCCTTGGCGTCGCAGGGCTGCTCGATATTTCCCATACCCATGACCTTCAGGATGTACTTGCCGGGATCGACTGCCTTGAACATGTAATTGCCGGTCTCGCTGGCGAGCTCCGACTGCAGCACTGTCCCGCTGTCAACTGCGATAAGCTGTACGGAAACAAAGCCCTGCGGCTGGCCATCGGAGTTGAAGATCTGGCCGGCAATGTTGCCGGGCACCTTAATCTTGTCGCAGCCCGCGCCAAAGAGCGCGAAGGCGGTGAGCAGCCCTAGAAACAGAATGGCCGCATAGCGTTTCATCAGATACCTCCAGGTCAATTAGACCATATCACGCGCGGGCCCTGAGGGTCCGTCACCACGTTACCAATGACCGACGCGGTAAAGGAATTGTTCTTCAGACAGCTAACAATGTGCTGCGCCTCGGCGGCGGGCGCCAGCATCACGAAGCCCACGCCCATGTTAAACACGTGCCACATCTCCGCATCCTCGATCTGGCCACGGCGCTGGATTATAGCAAACACGGGCGGCACGGCGATGGCCTGCCGCTCAAGCTGCACCGACAGCCCGGCGGGCAGCACGCGCGGCACGTTGTCGACCAGCCCGCCGCCGCTGATGTGCGCCGCGGCATGCAGCTTGAACTGCGCCTGCACCGCCGCCATCGCGTTGGCATAGCACAGCGTCGGCATGAGCAGCGCCTCGCGCAGGCTCGTGCCGAGTTCGCCGTCGTGGCGCTGCCAGTCGTCGTCGCTCAGATCGCCGAGCACCTTGCGCACCAGCGTGTAGCCATTCGTGTGCACGCCGCTGCTGGCCAGAGCGACCACCGCGTCGCCCTGCTGCACATGCTGCGGCCCGAGCATGCGCTTGCGCTCCACCAAGCCGACGCAGAAGCCCATTACCTCGGACTCGCCGGTCTTGTAGGTGTCACGCATCTCGGCGATCTCGCCGCCGACCAGCGCGCAGCCGATCTCCTGGCAGGCGGCGGCCATGCCGCTGACCATGGCGCCGATCTGCGCGGGCTCCACCTTGTACGTCCCGATGGTGTCGAGGAAGAACGCCGGGCTGGCGCCGCAGCAGATGACATCGTTGACCACGGCGGCGACGAGATCGCGCCCGCCGGACTCGAACGACCCGAAGCGCGCATGCAGCATGCCCTTGGAGCCCAGCGAGTCGGCGCTGCTGACGAGCACCGGCTCGGTCATGCCGTCGAGGCGCGGCGCGAAGGCCGCGGCGAAGCTGCCGACGCCCGCCAGCACGCGGCCAAAGCGCGCCGCCGCCTGGCTGGCCTCGACCGCCGGCCGCAGAGCCGCGATGGCTTCGTCCTGGGCGGCGATGCTCACGCCGCTGGCTTCGTAGGTGGCGGGCTGATCGCCCATGGCCTTCCTCCACGCGATATACAGCTCCAATGTTAACAGAGCAGGCGCTATACTTTAGCGCGGTACGCAGCGAAAAGCTGCGGGCTGCTGTTGCATGCGCCCCGTGGGGCCAAATCACCGGAGGAACACGAACATGAATGCTGCCGCAACTGCGTTCGCTCACCGTTTCGCGCACCGCCTGGACGGCTGCATGAACGAGGGCGCGTTTGTGGTGCTGGCCGAGGCGCGCAAGCTGGAGGCCCAGGGGCGCAAGATTATCCACCTGCAGATCGGCGAGCCGGACTTCGACACGCCCAGCAACGTCATCGCCCGCGCGCACTGGGCGCTGGACCATCACTACACGCACTACACGCCCTCGGCGGGCATCCTGCAGATGCGCGAGAAGTACGCGGAGTACGTCTGCAAGCGCTACGGCGTCTCGGGCGTCAGCGGCGACAACATCGTCATCATGCCCGGGGCCAAGCCGGTGGTGTTCCTGACGGCGCTGGCGCTGCTCGACCCGGGCGACGAGGCGATCTTGCTGGACCCGACCTATCCCGCCTACGCCGGCTCGATCCAGCTCGCCGGAGGCGTAGCCAAGCACCTGCCGCTGACCGAGGATACCGGCTTCCGCTTCGATCACGACCGCCTGCGCGCGCTGGTCAGCGACAAAACCAAGGTGTTCTTCCTCAACACGCCGCAGAATCCCACCGGCGGCGTGCTGACGCGCGAGGACCTGGAGCTGATCGCCGAACTGGCGCGGCGCTACGGTTTCTACGTGCTCTCCGACGAGATCTACAACCGCTTCGTCTACGAGGGTGAGCACGCCAGCATCCTGCAGATCCCTGACTTCCTGAACCAGTCGGTAGTGCTCGACGGCCACTCCAAGACGTATGCGATGACCGGCTGGCGGCTGGGCTTCGCCGTCACCAACCCGGCGCTGGCCGAGCGGCTGACGCTGCTGATGACCAACAGCACGTCGTGCACGGCAGCGTTCACCCAGGTCGCCGGCGAGGAAGCGCTCAACGGCGACCAGAGCGAGGCCGAGGCGATGATCGCCGAGTTCAAGGCGCGGCGCGAGCTCGTTGTCGAGGGCCTGCGCAGCATCCCCGGCGTGACCTGCCACAAGCCGCAGGGCGCGTTCTACGTCTTCCCCAACATCAAGGCCTATACGGAAAAGCAGCAGCGCACCAGCCTGGACGTGCAGCGCCTGCTGCTGCACGAGTACGGCGTGGCGCTGCTCGCCGGCACGTGTTTCGGCCCCGGCGGCGAGGGCTATCTGCGCCTGAGTTACGCCAACAGCCGCGAGAATATCGCTAAGGCGCTTGAGATCATGCGCGAAGCCTTTGCGCATCTGGCATAATTACTGTGGGCGGCAGGCTGCCGCCCGGCAAACTGTTTGAGGTGCAAGCATGAAAGGCATTCTGCCTGTAGTGGTGTTAATTAGCCTGTGTGCCTTCCTGGCCAGCTGTATTGAGCAGGCACCAGCGGAGCTTTCGATCATCGCCAAGCTGGACGGCAAGCCACAGCCTGTGACCTGCCAGCTGTACAACTCCAAGGGCAACCAGATCAGCGAGATGTCGACCGACTTCAACGGGATCGGCTATTTCCGTGCGGTTCCTCCGGGCACGTACACCGTCAAGTTCTGCGATAACAAGTACACCTTCTATCCCGCCGTGAAGACCGTGACGCTGCAGTCCGACGACTCGCTGCCCGTGCAGATTGAGCTCAGCTCGCCGACCGGCGACGCGCCAACGGACGGCTCAAACCCACCGGTCTAGCGCAGGCGCTCGATCTGCGCGCTGGGTGAGTAAGTCGCTGCGGCGAGCGCAGCTGGTGTTGGCTCTAGGCGGCGAGGTGCCGCTTGGCACTCTGTGTGAGGTGCAAGCATGAAAGCCATTCTGCCTCTCATAGTGTTGTTTGGCCTGTGCGTGTTCGTGGCCAGCTGTGATGGTAACGAGAACGCAGAGCTCTCGATCGCTGCCAAGCTGGACGGC
>Ga0315287_10000749_pt1 | contig 28961 bp, 28 predicted proteins | sample YL17G11_0_MG_FD_205037 | JGI IMG/M metagenome (GOLD analysis project Ga0315287, IMG submission 205037) | Sediment microbial communities from Yellowstone Lake, YNP, Wyoming, USA - YL17G11_0 | ecosystem: Environmental > Aquatic > Freshwater > Lake > Sediment | place: USA: Wyoming | collected...
GCGAGGTGCTCGCGCACCCGGGAGAGGCACGTGCGCTGCAGCTCGAAGCCGTACACGGTCGCGCCGTTTGCCGCGGCGAGGAGCGTGAAGAAGCCCGTGTTGACCCCGACGTCGATGACGGAAAAAGGGGGAGGGGTCGTCGCAGGGTCTGCCTTTTTTGCGTGAATCGTCCCTTTGTCAACAGAAGAACCCGCGGCCGTTGCCTTGTCCCTGAGCGTCTCTTCGAAAATGTGCTTGATCTGGCTCTCGACGCCGCCCTGGAAAAAGCCCTCTTCGAGCTCGTTGGCGTGCGTGGTGGTGAACGTGAACTTTTTGTGCGCGCTCGTTTCACGAGGGAAGAATGAAAGCGCCACGACCGCGAACAACGCGGTAGTGGCCGCTGCTGCCGGCAAGCGAGAGCGACGCCGGGTCATATTGGTCTTCTTCAAAGAGGAAGAGCAGCGTACTGGGCTTCTGCGCTGCGTCTCCTGCTCCCTTTTTGAAAGCTCGATTCGTCACGGGCGCCCGCAGAAACCGCAAATGATAGTGTGCGTTGGCCTGTTTTCTTCCCCTGTCTCTTCAATGTCTCATACGTGGATTTTGACCACAATTCGCTCACTTTTTGCCTCGTTAAAGGAAGAAAGAAAGCAAACGTTCTCTCTTTCTTTCAGAGTACGATCGGACTTGCCGCCTCGTGCCCCGTTTTTGAGTGCCGTCCATATTTTTTTTCGATCGCGATATTCCAATAGCAAGAGCGGTGCAGCAATCGGAGAGCAAGAGGCAATGTCTCCCCAGTTTGATGATTGGACGACCAAAACTATTTTGAGAGAGAAGAGACCGAAGCAGCAAAGCATTTCCCCCACTTACTAAATAGATTAAAAACAGACTCCCATGATCAGACACTTTCTTAAGGTTGCATCCCAGAGAGACGAAGAAAGGAGAGAAAAAAAACCTCGTGGAAAATTAATTCGAAATCGAACCCGTTTTTTATTTTCTGATATTCTTTCTTGATAAAGGAGTCATCTCGTTAACTAGCTAGCTGAGTCAGTTTATTCGCACCACATTCACGCGCCCTTTGGTAGTGCCGCGGCGACAGCAGCAGCATTTTCTCCTTTTTCTTTCCCGCTTGCGACGGAGTCATCCTCTTTTGATGGAGTATATTTTGGGTTTATCAATCCTTGGTTTCTCAGTTCTCGAGCGAGGCAGCCAGCATAGCGCGGCGCAGACGGCGCTTCGCAAGGGTGCCGTTGGTGGCGTTGCTGGGTGTGACGGTATTCCCGTCGATCGTAAACGCGGTGCTCGGACTGAAGGGCGGCGAGTCGTTGGAGCCCTGGGGCGCAGGGGTCACGATGCTCGTGAAAGTCCCACCGACGAGGCCCGGGGTCGAAGTGGAGTTGTTGCTCTGAGACAGGCGACGGCGTCCCACGGTGGTGCCCGTCGAGCAGGTCCCGCCGAGCGCGCCGACGGCCTTGCCCGCGCGGCCGATGTAGGCCGAGAGGCCGTTCTTGGTGCCGCAGTAGGTCGAGGTGGACGTTCCGGAGATGCCGTTGGTGACGATGAACTGGAGCCCGGCGATCATGGCGTTCGGACCGAGGACGACCTGAGAGATTGAGAGAGAAAGAAGAAGAGAAGCAGACGGAAATGGTCGAGGTTGAGAGAGAGAGTGAGAGGGATGGCGACGGCGAGACAGAGACGAAAATACCGCGAGAAATAACGGCGTGAAACCGTTTTTGCTCTGCAGGAAAACAAAAAAGAAAAACTACTCACCTTGATGTTGGACAGGTAGTCGGTCCCGATCTTGACGATGACGACGCGGCTGGACGACTGGCACACGACCGCGCTGCCGTACTGGAGACCGACGACCGAGCCGTCGTCGCCAACGAAGCACTTGATCTCCCCGGAGAGAGCCGGGCCGGCGGACGCGACGAGGGTGGAGCTGGAACCCATCAGGCGGCGCCACGCCGTGATGGTTGCGTTGTCGTACTTTTGCGAGAGCGCGGCGTCGAGCAGCGAGCTGATGGCGGCGTTGTCCGTGGCGGCGGTCGACATGGCCGTCGAGACGCCCACAAGCTTTTCAGAGCCGATGAAGAAGGGCGTCGCGTTGTCCTCGGCGATGATGAACTTGACGTTGGCGGTGGCCGAGGCGACCGAGGCAGAAAGGGCCACGAGGGCTGCCGCGGCAAGGGAGAAGAGACAGAGCTAGGTTTTAGGGAAAGAGAGGAGAGAAAAGCGGGGGACGTTTCGCTTTTGGTCAGTACGAGGGGGCGGGGACCGAGGGAGAGGAAACACGCATGAGAGGAGGATCAAAAGGCAGCAGTTACGGATTTTGGACCTCTGTTTTTTGTCTTTGAAAGAGCACCTCGCTTTGAAAAAGTGTGCCTCCGGAACTCGGTTGGAATCGTCCCCGTCATTCCGACAAACTCGACGACACGGCGCTCTGAGGTCAAGGCTTCGAGCATGCGCTTACCTTCATGGTGACGGAAAAAAAAAGAACCTGTGGACTGCGAGGCGGGTTCAGAGGAGGAGAAGAGAGAAAAGCTATGTAGCGATTTTCTAGTCTAACAGGGGAAAAACACAAAAAATATGGCTCCAAAACTGTAACAGTTGCAAAAGAAGGGAAAACTGTTACACTGCCGGGGTCCCGAGCTCCGTCCTCTCGGAACGGCATAAATACATCCTTGTAACTGACTGGCGACAGGACATTGACAGTGGCAAAAACAACATCCCCTTGTTTCGTCTCTGAGGCAACATGTTGAGCTGTGCTCCTCCTTCTGCTGCTGCTGCGAAGAAAGGATGGATCTCTTACCCTCAAGGATAAGAATCTTTCATTAAGGTAGAGGCTAAAATGTATTACATTCAAGAAGAGTCTCGCGAGTTTCCTCAAGTCAGAGCAGCCTGCGTTGATGCAATGGAGAGTGATGCAGAGAAAAAGTCTCCAAGTCTCTGCTGGCAAATGCGACACTGGTGTTCGCAGGATCTTGGAATCCATTCCGCAACGCTTCTGGAGCATCTCGTCATTCATCGGGGATGATTTCCTGCTGTTCCATGCTGCGGATCAGGATTCCGACGCCTCTGCCGCTCCCCACCCCACCTTGGCCGTCACCATTTCCGCGTGCCGTTACTGTGATGGCGAGCTTGTCCCCCGTGCCGAATCCATTGCCTCTGCAGAGGGCTGCCCACCCGTTCGTAAAGCGACGATGCCTCTGGCCCGATGACAGGCGTACCTCGTACGTGACCGGCCACGATCTGTGCTGTTCATCCTTTAGGTACAGCGCGCATCGCTGCACCACCTGGTTTCTCCCGTAGCGCGCCGAAAGCAGAGGAGGTTCTTGCTGCTCTATTTCCTCCGAGCTCTTTGATGCGGCGGTGTCTTGCTTGCAAACGGCGACTGCTCCGCAGCATACCTCGCACGCGCGAAGAGCTCGCAAGAGCTTGCCCATAGCAGCAGGAATGTGCATCTTTCGAAAGTACGAGGGATTGCTTATAGTAAGAAGGAAAGTAGCGCGCCTGGGTTCCGCGCCTTTTGTTACCACCATGATGAGCAAAAGTAAAGAAGCTAAGGTGGCGGCGACGGATTCACTTTCCTCCTCCTATGGATGATTTCTGTGCTTGTAAAAGTCGCGAAATTCTTTTGAGAAGCACGCAAGGATGTTGAGTGCAAACCGAAAAAGAAGTCTCCGCCCCCCCCCCTTTTATGCATTTCGAGTTTTCTTTTTGACAAAAAAATACTTTGATCATTTTAAAACAAAATGTTTAATGAACTCACCGCGATTTACGACTCTGATCTTTCAAACAAATGTTAAATGGACGCACGACGATTGCCGTGGCAGTCTTAGCAGGCCCGATGTACTCTGCAGGGCGCTCAAGGGTGGAGAGATACTCGACAAAAATTCGATTACAGAGCCACACTTTCGGAAACGAACTTAAAAGTGCATAGTTTTGACCAAAGTGACGACACCGGATGATCTCGGAAGACCCTTCGTCGCGCCTCGATGGCCACTGTTGCGCAGCAGACTCGTCGAGCCCTCCCTTGCCGCGATTTGTCTCCAACTCAAGCGCGCTTTGAGATCTCTTCCGAAAAAGCACTCAGGAGCCTCGCCTTGCAGTCGTCTCCCTGGAAGTGCGCTCCAGAGACCGAAGCCCAGGTGCCGCTTTCGTTAAACAACAGTTCGAGTCGCGTATGATTTGTCGCCCGTGCCGCTGGCTCCCCATTATCTTCCCCGAAATCACTGCTGCGAAGCGAATAGTATTGATTCCAGACCGTCTCGTTCACGCACAAACGTTCCCTGTCAGGGTCAGGCACGCTGTTCCGCATGCTGAGAAGAGGCACGAAATACGGGTCTATCGTGCCGCCGTTCTCATCCTGACGGATATACGCTTTTTTGGGCTCCCGAGGATTTCGAGTCGCGGCTGCACGCAGCGGCGTTGCATCCTTCTCCCCTTGCTTTCCGTGTTCGTTCTCGCGCGCCGCCTTCGCGGCGATCGCGTTCGTGTCTTGCAGAAACTTGCTGAAGAGAAACATGTCGCTAAAGTGCTTGGGGTCGATGGCGAGCTCGGCGAATGCCGGCTCAGCCTGACGCACTTGTTCGGAAACGCGACCTGCACCGTCCATGTCGTTGCTGCCGTGCGCGTGGATAGCGCGGACCAGGGCGTGTCGGTTCTCCTTTGCGTAAAAGTCGAGCATAAAGTCGACAAAGCGCCCGATCTCCGAGCACATCATCGTGTTGAGAAACGAGCTTCCGCTCGTCAGGGCCCAGGCGGAATACCCGCGAGGCAAGCAGACGCGGTTGAGAAAGTCCGCGTCGAAAATCGGGATGTCCGCGTCGATCCACGTGAGCTGCTCGATCCCTTTGCTGGAGCAAAACTCGTGCAGCCCGATGAAGCGCGCGAAGCAGAGGAGCTCGTACTCGTACCCGTTGACGCTCGAGTGCAAGTACGTCTTCCTGAGCTCGTGGTAGGCGTCGAGCGAGGCCATATCGACGACAGAGCGGTGGATGCCGTGGGAGCGGTAGAAGGCGCGCCAGTCGACTGGCGATTTGTGCTGGCGGCTTTTCTTCTCCTTCTTCTTGAGCTCGGCTACACGATTTCTCAAGAGTTGCCAGCGGAGTGCTGAAGTAGTTGATGTTGCCTTTTTGGCGGTATCCGTTGCATCGTCATCAAATGCATTATCATATTCCTCGTCCATCTTGTCCCGCAAGTGGAGCCACAGGTGGTGCACGCTCGCATTTGGAAACTTGGAAGCAAAGTTGAGAGAGACTGTGTGATACTCGTCCGGCTCGCCGAAGCTGGCCAGGACGACGTGCTTGGAACGCGAGCACGTGGACTCGGCACCAGGAGGAGCGAGAGGCTTTGTTGCCAGACCTGATGCTGCTGTCGCTGCTGTTGCTGCTGCAGCCACCAGCAGGAGTGAGAAGAGCAGCTGCAGACGCTGCTGCATCTGCGAATGCATCTTCTGAAAAAATAGACTGTTACGCCGCGCTCTTCATCACATGAGGGGATACGCCGTTCACGGGAAGAATGATGAGAGCGATGCAACTTCCGATGTCGAAGGGAGCTGACTAAACTCGCATTGCGTCGCACGTTCATTTTCGTTATAAATTTTGGCAAAAGAGAAGAAATAGTCCTGGCAAAAAATATTCTCTCTTGTCCCTCACCACCGTTTTTCTCTCTTCGACTCAAATGCAGCTCTGCCTGAGACTGCACGCCGTGAGCCGAATCCAGACAGGGGGCATTTTGTGATGGCAGCGGCGACATCAAGCGGTGGTGGCTCTGCCATTCGATGTCGTCATCATCAACGGGCCAACAGGCTGCCGCATCGGAGCAAACGATGGCAGCTGCTGGCGCTGCTTCTCGTCACTCTTCTCTCTGCGGCGTCGTGTGGTCTCTTCTCGGGAGCAGCAGCAGCAGACCTGAACAACACTGATCCCACAGAGCAACGACCCTTGCTGCTCTACATCCCCATGCACGTCTCCGAGCCGCTCGAGCACCTGCAGGAGCTCTGCGATTGCACGCTGTCCAAGGACCCCTGGGTGGCGGGGAGCGGCAGGGAACAGAGCGTCGAAAGAGACATCAATCCACTCGCCTTTGACATCCTGCTCGTCGTCAGTGGGCCCTCTGACGCTTCTCGAAACGCCACGGAGCCTTTTGGTGTCATGCGGTTGATGCTTGAAGCAGCGACAGAGAATCTGCTTCCTTCAGCACCTCGAATTTTCACCGACTTCAAGGCCGTAAGCGTCGACAGGTACAACCTCAACCTGGCCGAGGAGGACAAGGACGCCGAATGGGTTTCGGGCCCGAACTCTGTTTTTTACGACGCCTTCGCAGAGGGCGGCGAGATTTACGAGAAATACGTGCGCTTCTACGCGCTCGTGCTGCAGCTAGAGACGGACGTGTGCGCGCTCCGTGGCGGGTGGCTCTCGTCGCTTTTGAGGCCGATGTTCTTTTGGGAAGGAGGAGAGTCCGAGTCGTCTCTGTCTTCTTCCTTGTCTTCTCCTTCCCGTTCCCCTTCTTCTCCTTCTCCCTCCTCCTCGTCGTCCTCAAACCTCATCATCGTGAGCGGCTCCACCATCAAGAGCTCGTGCTCGTACGTCGTCAAGTACGACGAGTGCCAGCCCTTCGAGGTCGATGCAACCCACATGACCGAGCACGTGAACGGCAACGCCATGTACCGCATGGGCGATATGCTGCAGCAGGTGCTCAAGTCGGCCCGCGAACAGTTTGGCAACGCCGAGCCCTTTGACCTCGCGATCCATCACGTGCTGAAGGCGTCCAACGCGAGCTCCACGCTGGCGCACAGCAACCCGCTCTACCACAATACGGCCACGCTGGTCGACAGGGAATGGTTTTTGGACGTCCGGTACCACGGCGTCGACGATTTAGCGGTCCTGCACGCGCCCAGGAGGCTTCGCGCAGATGGGCTCAAGGCGGTGGCGACGCGGGCACAGGGATACTTGCCTGTGACCACGGTAGTTTTGTCCCAAGAAAGCACAGCTGAGCAGCGCAGCAGAGCAGACGCCAACATCATGCTGCTCAACAACTTCAAGGCAGCCGCGGACGAGCTGCGGCTTTCTGGGGTGATTTATATCGCTCTGAGCGAAGACGTTTTCTTCAGGGCCTCTCGCGTCGTGCCGCTGCAGGTGCTCCCGGCGTTTGAGAGGAAAAGTGACGATCTTCTTCTTCTTTCAAGCACTGGGGGAGGAAAGGTCGATTCTTCTTCCTCTTCCCTTGGGTCCATTTCGACTACAGCCGCTGGACTTGCTGCTGCTTATTCCGCCAAAGAAGAAAAAGGAACCTCAGCACGCGCCACCGCCGCTTCGGCCACCACCGCCGCCGCCATCGCCGCCGCCAGTGCTGCCGCATCAGCCGATCCAAAGAGCTTCGTCCTCACGTGGCCTCCCACCGCACCATCTCCTGCCACTCGCTTGCTCACGACAATAACGCAGCTCGTGACGCAGGGCTACTCCCCTCTCGTGGTCGACGCCGCCTCGGCGCCGCTTCAAAACTACGACATGGTGCTCTACGGATTCCCCAATGACGCGGTTTTCTTCGCAGATACGAGTCCGGGCGTCGGGGATGGAATGCGACGACCTTTTAGCTCAGAGACCAGCGACGACAGCAAAACTTTAACCGTCGAAACGATGTACGCTCCGTCATCGGCCTTCACTGCCAACTTTCTGCAGGCGTGGGCCGTGAAGACGCTCGAGAAGACGCAACAGCAGGGACGGGAAAGAGCTGCTGTTGCTGCTGCTGGTGCTGCTTCTGCTGCTGCTTCAGCGGCGGCAGAGGACACGATACTGCTCAGTATCGCCGACGTCAAAGCCCTCGCGGCCTGCCGACTCGAGACCATGAGCGGGTTCACGCCCTGCCCCTGGCGCGGCGTCTCTGTGAAAACGCTGCCCGTCCACTGGTTTGCGCCTCAGGTTGCGTTTCTCGGGAGCGGGTGGACAAGGCGGGCGAGAAAGCACGCGTTGTTTTTGGACATGAGCAGCGGAGGTCGAAGAGATGGTGCTGTCAATGGTGGTGGCGCTTCGAGCATAGCATCCCGTTCCTCCTCCTCATCGTCTTATTCCAAAACCATCTTCCGCCTCCGGCAAGCTGGTAAGTGGCACGCCCCGGCTCGCTGCCCGACGTATTCCGCGCTCTCTCGTTTACCCAGAGACCTCACACACGAGACTGTCTTCGACGAGCTAGCTTTACACGCCGAGTTTCTCTCCTTTGTGCGGGAGCGCAAGATCGCGTGCGCTGTGCTCCCCGGGTTTCGCGTTCCTTCGACAGGTTCGACTGTGCCTGTGGATGCCTTGCTTGACCTCGAAACTCTGGAGGCCTCTGCGGGCACGCAGGCAACCATTTTGCCTCGCGTCCAGGACGTGGAAGAAGCGAGCCAAGGTTATGTTGCGTTTGTTCGTAATCGTCATCGCAAGAGCAAGCAGGCGAGGAAACAAAAGGTTTTGTCTGAACACGACCTCTGCTCTGCTTTTCATCATTTCGCGCCGTCGTCGTCGACGACTACCGCCTGCCTCGCCAAAGACATCTCGCTTGCTCTCAAAAAAGCAAGGTCAACTCTGCCTTCGTCGTCGTTTGCCTGCGCGCTCGACGCACGAAGAATGGTCGAGGAGGTGGCTCTGTTGGGCTTGCGGGGTACGAGTGGTCTCGGCGAGGTTGCCGCCAAGGTCTCGAAAGCTGCTGCTGCTTTGAATTTTTCATCTTCTCCTCGAACTCCTGACGCCGCCACCATTTTGCTCACGGGCGCGTGGCGGCTGCTCCCGCGTGGATCTTTTGGAAATGGCTCTTCGTCGTCCTCCTCCCTTTTATCATCACATGTCGTCACGCTCTCGGACCTGCACTCGCACGACCAGAGACTGCAGTGCGCTCAGGAACTCAACCCGAAGCCTTCACCGCTGGCAGATGAGGCGTGGGCCGGCGTCTTGGAGGCGCTACTTTGCCGGCATTCCGTGCTTTCTGTCGACGTGTCTAGGCAGCTCTCGTCATCTTCCTTGGACGTCAGGAAGAAAAACGCTCCTCGATCGAAAGCAGCAGCAGCAGCAGGTCCCCGAAGAAAAAACACCAACCAGAACTTCGCCGAGCTCGTCGCAAGGCATATCCCGCCGTCGATCCTGCTCGAGGACGTGACGGCGTTCGCCAAGTGGCTGGCCAGGCCGGACAGGCCCAACCTCGTCCGCGGTCGGTCGCTCCAGTTTCTTCTTGCGGGTGAAGGAGGAGGTGGAGCTGGTGGTGGTGGTGGGAAAGAGCTCAGCAGCAGCAGCAGAAAAAGCAGCAGCATTAGCAGTATCTCGTCCGCGTCAGCAGCAGCAGCAAGCAAAACCCCCTCTTCCAACTCTTCTCGCCACAAGGCCGCACTCCAGTCGTTGTCGATGCTGGCCCCGACCATCGCGGAGACTCAGGCCGACTACGCTTTTCTCCCGGCCGCGGTGGACGCGACCACGGGTAAATTACTCCCTTGGTCGAGCGTCACGGAGATCGGAGAGCTGTACCGCGTGCGCCCCACGCTGCTCCCTCCGAGCCTGGCCGCGATGATGCACCCAAAAGCGGTGCTGGAGTTCCTGCTCTGGCCCGAATCGTCCACGCTTCCTCTGAATATTGTTTCTGCAGAGGCAGGAGGAGCATGGCAGAAGGAAGACATCGCCAACACTTCCGACCATCTTTCCCGAGATGCTGCGTTTCGCACGACCGTCGCTGCGCTCGGCCGCATGAACCGACTTGAAGCTGCGTTAGTGAAAGTGAAAAAGAAACTGTGGGCGCTTCCGTCTGCTGCCGCCGCGGGGCATCAGCAAAGCAGGGAAATAACGCTGGTTTCGAGCATGGGCGCGAGCGACGACGTCGTGGTGCGGCTGAGAAGCTGACGTCGCATGTTTTTGTTTTTTAAATGATGCCTTGTTAAAATCCTGTGTATTTGTCCGTCCGTGTGTGAGTTTTTTTCCCGTCCCCTTTCTCCCTCTTCTTTTGATTCGTTCCTTTCTTGGTTCACATTACTTCCCACCTGCCAAGTACGCACGCCGTTGCTACGGATGCTTTTGCTTCTCTCGTCAACTTGCTTCTAGCTTCCTTAGGGCGCGGAGCGGGTTCCACCTTCAGTCCCTAGCGCCTTTGTACTCTTCTCCGTCTCCATCTGCTCGGTCTCTTTTGCGCAGCACGAAAAATATAAAGAACCATTCAAAATGCCGTTTGGGTCGTGCTTCAAGGCGCGCGCCACCGCCCTGGCGTTGCTTTTGCTGCTGCACGGTTTTGATCACGCTGCCGGCGCCCAGCAGTGCGCTCAAGATCTCTCGCGACAAGAGTATCACCGTCCAAAGCAAAAAACAAGCCCACCGCAACAGCTTCCGTGGTGATATTGTCCGCGGCACCTCTTCCAGCGCAGCAGCAAAGGCCCCGCTGTTCAACTCTCTGTTCTGGGACGAGGGCATGGACGTCACTCGATTCCACACCTGACTCAAGGCGGAACTCTCGCGCGTCATGCTGGACCTCTCCGCCGAGGAAGAAGACCAGAAGACTGCGAAGACAAGAAAAGGCTCGTCATCTTCGCCCTCCTCCTTCTCCTCATTGTCTCCATCATCGTCTCACCGCCAACGACAACCCACCGCCCTCGTCGTCGGCGTCGAGTATGGCACCGAGGTGATCGAGCTCGCGTAGGCCGGATTCGACGTCCTGGGGATCGAGCCATTCCCGGAGTACGTGGCGCATGTCGTGACCGAGGCCGCAAAGGCCAACGTGCTCGACAAGGTCAACATCTACTTGGCGGGCACAGGATTAGAACTCGGGAACATGAGTATCACGTACTATCAGGGCTCGGCGACGACGCCCATCATCCACCTCGACGATGTTGTTAATGGACGGACAATCGACATTCTCTCTGTCGACGTGCACGGCGGCACCACCAACTACGAGGTGCTCTCGGGAGGCAAGGAGTCTCTCGACAGGGGGCTCTTCAAGTCCATCTGGTGCGAGCCGTTCCCGGACACGCGCCCCAAGGAGGACGGCGGTGACTGGGGCATCAAGTTGCTCGACCTGCTTCGAGAGCACGATTACGTGTTGTATGGAGTCCTGCGAGCCAAGTCCTGCGAGCTCAAGGGCATCCCGTCCAACCTGTGCAGGGAGCTCAAAACGCACGGCGGGGCGCGCCCTCTCGACTCGGGGAGGGCGTACCTCGACGCCATGCGCCGCATGCTGGAGACAGATTTCCAGTACCTGCAGACGGATTTCGTCGCCTCGCCTCGCGCGATGGCGGCACGCGTGGAACGTGCATTCAGGAAGGCCGCTGCTGCGTGCGGGCAGAAATAAATAATAATAAAAAAGGAGGCGGCCAAGCCGAGGCGACAAGATAAACGTTCAGGAGCGGCATCTTGCTCTCAAAAATGTTACTCATCTCCGCACCTATCCTTTTTGTTATATATTGGAAAAGTCCATCGCCGCAGGAAAATCGAAAGAACTGGTATTTTTAATTCCACGTGCGCACATTTTTTGCCGTTCTTACTTCTGTTCGATAAAACAAAGTACATAAATTCACTTTATCTGAAAGCAAAGACAGAAGAAGCACGAATCACGCTCCCTCAAAAATGAACAAATCTTTCCCTCTTGTGCTTCGATTCGTGCTTGTGCTTCGCGTCTTACTTCTTGCCAGCACCTTGTCCTACTTCGAATTGACACCGGTTCTTGCGTCCTCAAAGTCTCCATCACAAACTCTTACCGAAGAGTACGCGTGCCTCCAGGCCGGTCGACCGATCGACGTCGTTTTGTCGCATTATGAAGAAGACTTGAGCGTCGTGCGAAGCAAGCTCGAGCGCCTGCAAAGCCACCCTTTTATCGCCAAGAGGGCGTGCGTGCACATGTACACGAAGTCGTCTAGTAGGTCTTTATCCCTGATCGATGCCGCGAGGCTCAATGAGACCGTTGTCGTAAAAACGCAAAACAGGGGTCGCGAGTCCGGCGCGTACTTGCAATATATTCTATCAAATTATCACAACCTGCCCCGGCATGCAATCTTCTTGCAGTCCGACATCGAAGAGATCGAAAACGTTCTCGACAAGTTGAATGGGGCGACAGAGGAAACAGGCTTTCTGGGGCTTGGAATCTGGGGGGAATGCAACTGCGACAACTGCAGCTTCATTTCAGGGAAACTCGTGCGTATTCGAGAGATTTGGGCGCTCGCTACGGGGACGTTCTGTTCGCACAAATTTCAAGCCAGCTTTCGCGGGCAGATGATCGTGTCGAAGAAACGTATGCAGAGGCATCGTTCTGAGCTCTATCTCATGCTGCTCCAGTCTTTATTCGCGCCTCCGAGGCATTCCATTCACGAGGACAACAAATACCTGGATTCCCAGCCGGTAAGGGAAATGCTTCGAAATGTCACCGACAACGAAGGTGGCCACGACTCACTGTTTGGTCACGTGATGGAGCGGATGTGGAGCGTCATTTTCGATTGCTACGGCGAGGCGGCGCACAAAGGGTGCTTGGATTGATCTGATGATAATTGTTTAATAAAAATTCGTGGCCAAAAAAGAGAAGCAGAAGTGGGCGATCAGTATAAATCAAGTCAACAACACCTTCTGTAAAAGAAGTTTCATGGGAGTCTTCGGACTTTCCTGTGGAGTCTGCCACCATAATTTCAGCTCTGAATATTCGGATTTCGGCTCTTTTTTTATACATAATTTACTTTCTTTGCTTGCCCATTGCTCTTAAGTAGCTGCAGAAAGCCTTTTGTTTTGCATCAACACGTCTCTGTACCATGCATGTGAATGAATCGAAGTGCCATTTGATTTCCGTTCATGAAAAGTCGCAACAAAAATTGAAGTACCAACTGAACAGAACATCCACCGTTCTGTTCGCGAATGCTTCACGCGCGGTCGACTGTTTGCACGTTGCTTTCCTCATGAAAAACCCAAAAACGCTTCGCGATGTTTCTTTGTGTGAGTGATAAAATATTAAAGAGGAGAGAGCAAACTTACAGATTCCAGTCCATTAATGACCCAGCTATGTCACTGAACGATGCCTGTTGCTTGCCGATTTTGGGATGGAATCCGAACCAGTTGCCTTGAGGCTGTAAGATCTGCCAGTGCGCATCGAGCACGATCGGGTTGATCCCAGCACCAACTGTGCAATTGCTGTTGACCATGTAAGCCGACTCCATGAAGTTTTCCAGCAACATGGGCGCGTAAGCTCCGTTGATCAGGTACCCGGACGTGTGGAACGCTTGAAGAACCTTTTCTACGAAAGGGTACGGTGACTTCTCCGTCCGCACAAAAGAGCCGCTCAAGAGAGCGACGTCCCAGTCAGCTGGCCCTGAAAAGAAAAACTCGTCCAATGCCCTGTTGGCTGCCTGGGCGTCGACCTGCAGGCTAAAGTCGTCCTCGAACACGGCGCAGGTAGCGTACTTGAGATGGACGCACTCGGCCACGGCCATGGCATGCGAAAGGCTCGAGCCGATGTACCCGCAGTCTGTGGGAACAGCGGTCACAAACTTGTGTTTAGTGACTCCGAGAGAGGTAAACATGGCGTCGATGTCTTTCCGACGGTCGTCACGGTGTTTCAAGTTGACCACGAACAGGGCGTCGACGTTGTTGAATCCCTGGCCGTCTCTTAGCACGTGTGCGCGCGTGCCGCTGCGACGCGCAAAATGATCAGTTGAAGGCGATGTCTTATCTGTCGTTGTTGCTGTATGTTCCGACGCTCGATGATGAAGAGCCTCGTCAATGAAATGGCTGGACGAGGCGGCTCCGCGGACCTCAAAGACAAAATTCGACAGCGGAAGAAGAGCGAGTAGAAGCTGGAGCCGCATGATGATTGCTTTTCGATGCGGAGTGTGGGAATATCCCTTCTGCCCCACAGCTTCTTTGTGCAGCACCTTTCACGTTTTCCTGCACGGTGTAAAACGTGTTGTCCGCGTTAGGCAAGGAATTCTGTCAAAAAAATATTATCAAATTTTTGCCAGGTTAGCGTTGCTCGCTCTCAGGAGAAGAAAGTGCACTCTTTTTAATTATGATTCGCTTCCCCACTGTCGAATCAGTCTTTTACGTCGAATAATCTCCTTTGGTTCACAGACGCTCTTCTAGTTTCCAATCGCATGCGCACGATAGTCGTGCTGCCTTTTTTCTGCTCGGCGTTGACTGCGATCTTCTTCTTTTCCCTCTTCAAAAGAAGAAAATAAAGGAATTTAAAGCAAGCGAGCACTCGATTAACGAGATGCTACGAGGTCATTTGGGTTCCCGAAGTCGCGTCTTCCGACCATGTGGGCTCCTCCTGCTTTACCTTGCTCTCTTGACCGTGCCGTGTAGCACAAATTCAACATCCGATCATTCGGATACCAGAATCGCAGGCAAATCTTCTGGATCCTTCAGAGACATCCTAAAAAATCACCACACGTTCCAAACTTTGGACCGCATTTTTTCCTTGATCCGAAAGAGTACGTGTCGACGTTGCGGACAGTCTGCAACGAAACCACCGTTTCTCGTCATCACTTCGTTGTGGAGGACTGCAAAGTTGTTTGCGTGGGCAATAAAGAGAGCTATGAGTCACGTTATCGATCGATCCGCTCGATCATCGACAAAGCTCTTCACAGACATGTCCTGCGAGATTGCGAAAAGGCCGCATAGAGTTTTCCGTGCTTACGGGTGACATCAAAGAGATCGAGTCGCATGCAACGTCGCTCCATGACATTCCCGTATTTGCGCCCGCTTCAACGAGGATACAGGTTGGCAAGCTCATTCCCGCCCCAGATCACGTGTTCCCTGGCTGGCCAGAAGGACGCAGCGGCATTGAAAACTACAGAGATTTCTATACGCGGTGCCGAGGCGTTGTCGGCGTCGCGAGCTCTACAAGCAACGACGTCGCAAGCAGCGCTTGCCGTGCTCCATGGTCATCACGCCGCCAACAGCTTGTCTGGGCCGGCATGCCCACGCACGACCGGCGCCTGAAGTACATCGAAGCTTTGAAGCAGCATGACCATTTAGCCAACGTTACCGTTGACCTCGGTCAAATGCAATTCATTGACCAGGCTGCTTTCCACCAAGTTCTCGACATTCGAGGAAATGGGTACAGCGGCCGTTCCCGCTCCTGTTCCTGTTGGGCTCGACGGTCTTTCTGGATGCAGACTCTCCGTACATTCGGCACTCTACTCCAGCCTTCGTGCCATGGGTGCACTAGGTCCCCGTTCGGGTCGAGACACTGAACCAGACAATAAAATGGGCGCGCGCGAACCCTCGCAAGTGCAAAGAAGTTGCAACAAACGGCCAGGAGCTTGCGTTCCATATTTTTAGTCCCGAAGATATCATTCGAACGTGGGCGATCTTGTTGCAGCGACTGGCTCACTTTGTAACGCCTGATTTTGACGCACCGGAGTTGCATTGACGGGCTTGAGCGTCGACTCGGAGACCTCAAACATCAGCGACCAGTACGGTCCCGGTCGAGCAGCATTTGTTTTGCTTGAGAGTGTTGGAGCGCTCTTCCCGGAACCAAGACAGAGCGTCGGTAGCTCCACGTCACCATTCGGACAATTTTCCTTTGCGTAGTTCGAAAAGACACTCGTGCGGTAAAAGGGACAGTCGTCCTCCGGGTAGTAGAGCCAGCTTTTGGTCCCGTGCGGGCATTTGCCTTGGATGCCGATGCCGACGATGTGCGACGACGATCGCAGCAGTCCCTCGGCCAGGTCTTCGGGTGCGTTGGCTGTTGCGAGCGTCACGTCGAGAGGCATGGTCGTGAGCAGCGACTCGTACTCGACGACGTCTCCCGAGGCCAGCGTGGCTTTTTTCGCGGCGGCATCGATCGCGACGACGGCGCAGCCAGCTCCGTACCTCTGCCTGTCTTTGGGGAGAAGCCCGGCGACGCCCTTCCAGATGGCGCCCGTGCCGCTCTTTTTAGGGAAGCGAAACACTGCGTTGGGGCCCCAGCCTGCGGATTACGTTGGTTATCGCCCTTTTGACGTCAGGAGCTGCGACGCGCTCGCCCAGCCACTCGCACTGCACGGCGGTCGTCGGGTACGCCCACACCTGGAAGTTGCACGGCCTCATGAACAAGTCTGCGATTCCCTGGCCCATCGTCCGCATGATCCACTCGTCAAAGTTGGCAGGCTTGTTTGTGTTCGAAGCCGACTTCGCATCGGCTGCTGCCTCCGCCATGCCCGTCAGGCACGCGATCTTATCGTCGTCGTCGAGCGCGGTGATGTTGTTCTGGAAAGGGTACGCGACCCACCGCTGCTTCAGCGACACGTGCGAGACACGTTCCAGGGTGTTCAACGGGTCCTCGTTGCCTCCCTGCGAAGACGACTCCAGTGCTGCGTCGATCAGCTCGTCAAAGAACTTGCAATGCGAGAAAATGACGTGGCCTCCCATGTCGAAAAGAAACCCTTCCGGCGTGACGTCGGTGCAGGCGAGGCCTCCGGGCTCGGGCGCCTGGTCGATCAGGAGCCAGTCGGTCTTGCCGTGCTGGTGGAGGAGCGTGGCCGCGCCGAGTCCCGTCGGGCCCGCGCCGACGACGAGGACGCCGACCTGTTTATTATATATTTAAGGCGTGTACGAGCGTATCTTGTTAACACTGCGCGGAATGTCGCTCTTTATACCAAGTGCAGAAGAGGTTGCCTGCAAAAGACAAACGCTTTTTTCAGTGAAGAAAAAAGTATAGACAACTCGCATTTTCGTAGTGCATCGGGAAACCTCCCAAATAACGCACCTTTCAGCGCGGACTTGAGAATCATGCATCATGCCTGCTCTTGACGTTTTTCGTCAAGGAGAGCGTAGTGGACTAACTCGTTTTTTCTATTTTTGTGTTGGATCCTAATATGGAAACCTCAAGAGGCCAGCAGAGGACGAATGAAATAAACTTGCTCTGAATATTTATTTTTGCTTTGAGATGTATATTGCCGGACAGAAAGGCTTGCTTCAACCCACAAGACAAATCACTTGTGCCTGGAAAGGTACGCGGCGATTATTTCATTCACCCCTCTTTCAATGTACACCTCTTCCCTGACCTCCCTGCTCTTGAACGCTGTTATCGAAAATAGAAGCAAGTCGGAACTGCGGCACCTTTCTCTTTGCACGTTCCCAGCAAGCCGCCGTGCGTGATAGCTCTTTAAACGCGCACTGCTGCTGCACTTCTCTCGATAACATACTGCTGCCGGCGGATCTCCTGCTGAGATATTCGGACTCGATTTGCATTACCAAGCGCGAATCTCATTCTAGTTCCATTCCACGTCGCAAACTTTGGCTTTTGCGCGGATGAATAGCAACAACAAAAGCACTTCTCATGCCCGAGGAGGAGAGCACGAAAAGCTCATATCCCTAAATGTTGAGAAGGCAACGCCCTTTGTCGCAAAAAACGCCGCCACCTCCGTGCTCTTCCTCCTCGACGTCCCGCATGCGTGCTCGTGCTCATGCCACCCTCTTCTGAACAGAGTCGCCCTCACGGCCCTGAAGAACCTAGCCTACGCTAGCATATGGATCGCCCTGTCTGCGTCCGTCATCCTGTTCAACAAGTACATCCTCGCGTTCGGGGGCTTCCCTTTCCCCATCACCCTCACCTTGTGGCACATGCTCTTTTCGTCCTCAATTGCAGCCGCCCTAATCTGGACCGGCGCGGTCCCGAGCACCGAAGGTATGGATGCTAGGAGATACGCGAGCGCCGTCATGCCCATCGGCGCGCTATTTGCAGGCACGCTGTGGCTGGGGAACGCAGCGTACTTGCACCTGAGCGTCTCCTTTATCCAGATGCTCAAGGCGCTCATGCCAGCGGCAGTCTACGCCGTCGGATGCCTCCTCAGCACCGAGGCGTTTGCGTGGAAGTGCGTCGCCAACATGGTCATCATCACCGTGGGCGTCGCGCTGGCTTCGGCTGGCGAGGTGGCGCTGGTCCCCTTGGGCGTCGCGATGCAGCTCGGCTCCGTGCTCACCGAGTCGACGCGCCTCGCCCTCGTGCAGATCCTGCTGCAGAGGAGGGGGCTCAAGCTCAACCCCATCACGACTCTTTACTTCGTGGCGCCGGCCTCTGGGTTTTTCCTCATAATCCCCTGGTCGGTGCTCGAGGCAGGAAAGCTATGGGACGGGTTCCACGCCGGGGAGGTTTCGATTTCGCCGCTGATCCTGGTCGCGAACGCCGCGTGCGCGTTCGCCTTGAACCTTTCGGTCTTTCTGCTCATCGGCAAGACGTCGGCCCTGACCATGAACGTCGCCGGGGTGATCAAGGACTGGCTTCTGATCGGCATGAGCTCTTTCCTGTTTCATTCAAAGGTCACGCCGCTGAATTTACAGGGTTATGGCATCGCGTTTGCTGGGGTCTGTTGGTTCAATTGGACCAAGCTCAAGGCTTTGAGCGACGCTCCGGCAGCAGTGGAGATGAAAGTGAACCAAAACACCATTCTCAAAGATGATGACGTTGAGAACCTCATTTAGAAAAATCCGTCAACCTTGTGTGACGCTTGGAGGCGCTAGCCGCATGTGCAAAAAAATGATTTCTATTTCAACGTTGTTCACGATGCAAAAGGTTTCCAAGATTGGTTTACGGCAAATGGCAAAGAAAGGTAGCGAACTGTTACACAGAGCCACCACTTAAAAGCCGCCACTACTTAGAGCTGGAATCCTGGTGGCCCGCCACCAAAACGCCTGAGAGGAAGAGAAAGCACAGACGTCGAAGGTTACGAGCCGTAGGTCATCCTCTCAGCGAAATAACTTATTAGGTCGAGAACAATTAGAAATATGATGCTCGAATTTTCACCGTGCTGCAGCAAATCAGGGCTTCTCGATATGCTTCAGCTACTTCATGCTACGAAGTGTTCAATGTGCCGTGGAACAAAGCCAAAATTGTACAAAGGATCGGAAATATCAACGCTATGGAACTCCTCTTTTCCACCTGCCGAGTCGACATATCGAGCAACGAGACGCGACAACAATTTATCGATCACACACGTCCAAGTTGTAATACGAATTTGTGGCTCCAGTTGCAGTAATTGCCTTTATTGTGAGCTTGGAAAACACAGGATGATTGGCAATAGCTTGTCAAGAAACGACTCGTTGATCTGGACACGGTAACAATCTTAAGGAAAAGGTTCGATCACTTCAGTCGAAAAGTGTAACCTTTCAAGAGGATTGCTATATATATTTACGAGTTTCTAGAAATGTCGCAGTCAAGTTCTTCTGCGTCTCGAGCCGCGCGAGCATGAAGTGCAGTCGTATCCATCATCATGTCATTAGTTGCAGTCACGGCGTCGTTTGCACCGACGTTGTCAAGCTTCATCCTTTCGTCAACTGCATAACTCTCCTCACTCTCCTTCTTCGTCCTCATGCACCGCAGCTACGCGTTTTTTTGCGAATTGACGATGTTCGGGTGCCCCAGAGTCAGCTCCGACGTCCCGAACAAAACGTTATTTTTGCCAATTTTCTTGTACTCTCCCCACTCCTTGAACTTGAAGATATTCATTTTCTTCTTTCTCCGTTTCAGGGGGGCAAATCGTTTCATTTATTGTCCTCTTTTACAGGAGACGGACAAGACTCGGTTTCAAAAAGCTCGTGAGGTTTCGAGCACTCGTTGTCTACCCTCCGCTCGGCTCGAAAAACTTGAGCGTCACCACCTCGGTGTCCCCATTTTCTTCGGTGTCCCCATTTTCTTTGTTTCCCCTGACCCCCTTTCCCACCTTGATGAAATTGGTCTGTATTTAAATGCGGCCCCGAAGCCTGTACTGGCGCGGTAGCGCGTCTCCGAACGCGTCCATCTCCGCCGCATATCGATGGCCTCGCGATGGCTCTGATGGGCGTCGTGGTGGCAATGCCGCCCGCGCCCTTTCTCGACTCTCTCTCAAAAGTTGGCCTCTTGGGCTTGCCTTGAAAGTTTCCGTCGTCCTTGCTCTCCTGTTGACGACGCACTTTATCTACACGCGAAGTCAAGCAGACGGTGGAGGCATTCCAACGACGCATCATCATCATGGTCATCGGGCACGCGCTCGAGCTCGTCGTAATTTCTTTTTCAGTGGTGGTCCGAAAAGCAACGAGGCGAGCGCGGCGCCATGGAGTGGCAACGCAGGAGCCAAAGGAAAGGCGTCTAAAGTATCTCTGCCCTCTCCGGCTCTCGTGTCCACTGCCGGAGACGAGCTCGTTCAGAAAAGAAAGCCCGCTTCGCTCGTCATCGTCGTGCCCTTCACTTCCAGGGACGCCGAAAAGGTCGTGGACGGCTTGCAGAAATGGTCGCGCCCGGGCGACCCGTGTCCAGCTGTTCGGATGCTGTCTTCTTCTTCTCCCTGGTCGTCACTGCAAAATAACAGCACCGGTACCAGCACCAGCAGCCCCATCGACGTCCTGTTTTGGTTCAACCGCGACTTGGACGACGCGCTTTCCTCAACCGGCGATGTTGCACTCCTAAAAAAAAGCTTTCTCCAAGCGCTTGAGCCCGTGTCGCACTGCTTCGGCCGCGTCGAGTTCAAGTCTGCTCGCCTGACGGAAGACGGGGACGCGTACCCTTACGGCCCCTCAAACCAGTGGTACGACCTCTTCTTGAGCCCCGAGCGCCCCCTGGCGCCTTACGACTACGCGTTCTGGTGCGAGCACGACGTCATGCCCGTGCAGCCCGGCTGGGTCGACGCGCTCCTGCGCGAGGTCACGTTCTCCATCGTCGACTTTTTCGTGAGAGGCTCGCTCCACCGCGGGCGCAAGCTCGACGACATTGTCCTCTACCCGGACGACGCGACCTGGGTCGGGCACATCAACGGCAACGCCCTGTACAAGGCCAACGACCCGGAGTTTACGGCCATGATTTCGCAGACCCGCGAGGCCAACCGCGGGAGCATGTCGTTCACGTCGTCGTTTGACACGGCCATGTGGATCCAGCACGTCACGAGCTTTGCGTCCAGGTGGGAAAAGTACCAGAGCTACGCGCACAAGTTCCAGTACATTGATTTGATTCAAAACCTGAACGAGGACGTGTCCTGGCCCGACGGCGCGCGAGACCTGTTGGCGCGGTCGCCAGGTACCTTTCTTGTGCACGGCTCGTTGGCCTCAGCCGGCGAAGCGCACAGGAAGAAGACTTTCGAAAAGGGCGTGGCCGTGGAGATGGCGGCAGTGGCGGGGAAGAACCCGGCGACCCCTTTGTCCTTGCCCGACGAGGTACCAGAGGAAGGAAGTCTCGACGAGCGGCAGCAACGCCCGTTTCGACCGAAGGCCTTCCTGCCCGACAAGGTGGCCGTCGTCGTCCCGCTCATCGCTCCTCAAATAGAAAAGCTGCGCGTGCTCTTTTCGCTCTCCAGCGAGGAAGCCTTCCGACCGTGCGATCCGGAAAGGGTCGGCGGTGGCAACGGCGGCAGGAAAGGCTTGCCCATCGACCTCGTCTTCCAAATATCGAGCACGTGGCTCGACGAGAGCGGCACCGCCGGCAACGAAGCGTACCACGCCCTGTCGGCCCTCGTCGACGAGTACCCGCGATTCACGTCGTGCTTCGACAAAGTGCACACCCGAGCCGCCAAACTGTCCCCCTCGGAGGACGTCCACACCGCATACGTGTTCACGGGGCCCAACCTCCAGTTCCGCAGGATGTTGAACGACAGCTGGCTTCGGTCTCGCTTCTCGCATGTGTTGCTCTTGGAGCCCGACGCCACGCCGATCAAGCACGACTGGCTTGAGCGCCTTTGGGTGGAGGCGCGCGGAGGCGGAGGCATGAAAACAGGAGCAGCAGCAGCAGCAGCAGAAGAGAGCTTCTGGATCAAGGGCACCGCGTACCGAGGCTTCCGCGGGGACTGGGTCCGCAACCCGGCTCCCTACAACATCAGCAAGGTGACGAGCATGTGGGCTGCAATGAACGGCAACGGCATCTACAACCTGCAGGACCCGGCGTTTTACGAATTCATGGGCCGCGTCTGGGAAGCACACCCGGACCTGCCTTTCGACGGCGCCCTGCACGCCTATCTCTTCGACGTCGACAATTTCGAGCACACCAAGCGCGCTCTCACGAAGATTCGGTACTCTTCGTACGTGCAAAACCATGGCGCGACGCGATTCGACATCGCGACGCTGCGTCGCGAGTCCCCCGAGACGTACCTCGTGCACTCGTCGTGTCGCGACGAGTTCCCGAACAAAAAAGCATACTGCTTCGTCTGCGACAGGGACACGCCTTGGAGCGAACACTGCCAAGTCAAACTCAACAGCGACGACGTTTCTCTCGACTACGACAGGTACACTACGGGCCCGACCTACCGCGGCCCTGTGATTTCCAATGCCAACGCGGAAGAGCTTTTGAGGGAAAATGTCGTAGTGTGATTTTTCTCAAGCCGCACAGTTTGGGTAGCGGAACTGGAGATCATGTCCGCGAATTCCCAATTTATGCATTGGAAATCCATGATTGTGGCCGAAAACGGCAGGTGCGCAACCAAAGCAACCTCGGGAATCATTTCCCGGACGCTGCTGGCGCGATGGAAGAAGCAGCGACGTTTGTGCCAGGGCGAGCCAAGCCTGGGTTCTTTGTCAAGTGAAGCAAAAGCAACCACGGTGAATAGGTCGCTTCAGCAGTAGATTCCACGCCAAAAGCGACAAAGACAGCGGCGCGCTGAAGCATGAACCTTTCAATTTTCCTTGCCGTGATCACATCTAGGTGTCAGTATCTCTGCTACGACGAATTTTAGACTGATAAAAGCTGCGTCGCTCGTGATTTAGACGTCACGACTTTTTTGCCAGTCAGTCGAAGATTCCTTCGCATTTTTCAATCACTTCCTTGCGTCACCTATGGCCTGTTCTACAAAAAAAGAAAAGTCGTCGGCGTCGCGCGCAAAAAAGTGCGCCTCGTTCCACTACTTTTGCATGCAGACGCGTCGTCCCCGAACAAAGGTGTCCATGAAAAACTGGTGCTGCTTTCTATGGACGTCCATCTATTTTTTTTTATTAGTGCATGGGATACCCTCGTCCACGCGCAGCCGCAAAGGGAGTGAGAGCGTACGAAACCAAGAAAGCGAAGCGATTCTCTCTTTGTCTTCTGCTTCTTCTTCCACGTATGCTCGGAACCCGACATCGACCTCTTCCAATCTCGCATCGCCCGTCTTTTTCGATCGTGAACTCTGGTCTACCCAAGAAATCTTCGCAACCTACTGCCGCGCTCTCCACCCTGGCCTCGCCAGGGAGCCAGTACGCGCTCTCGTCTCTGACGACCGCATCACGCCGAGATACGCGCGTCCTTCTGCCAAAAAAATTCCAGTCTACGTCATGTCCTACAACAACCCCACGTACGTGCACGCCATGGTCCGGTTCCTGAGATGCTACGAGGCTAGCGTCACCATCGTCGACAACGCAAGCACTCTGCCGGAGCATCTACGCCTTCTTTCCGCACTGGAGAGTTTCGTGCGGGTCAGGCGCCATGATAAGAACAAGGGGGCGCATTCTTTTTTCACGATCCCGAACATCGTCTCCGCTCCAAAGTATTTTGCCGTGACGGACGCCGACTTAAGGCCCGACCCGGACCTGCCTCCTCTTTTCCTGGAGACGCTGGCCAATCTGACGCAATTGTTTCCAGGACGCAAAGCCGGATTTGCTTTGGACGTCTGCCGCTCCGCCAACTTCATGAAGGGCACGTATTTCAAAGGGAAGAACATTGCAGAATGGGAGAGCCAGTGGTGGAAAGAGCCGGTCTCTTCAACGAAAAGCGAGGGGCGAGGCAGGAAGGGTGAGAGCCGCCTGCTCTTGAACTCGGCAGATCCGGTTATGTTGGCTGGGATCGACACCACGTTCGCGGTTTACGACAGAGACGCCCTCCTGCGCGCAGAAAACTGCACCGCTACGTACTGCTTCGATTATGCTGGAGTGCGCGTGGGCGCTTCGTTTATGGCGTCGCACATTCCTTGGCTTTGTTACTTCCCAGAGCTGCTTGACGAGGGCGAGTATCGATCCTACTACGAGGAAGCCGGGAGAAAGCCGGCCAACGAAGGTTCGACCATGGCCGTCATGCTTCAACAAGGGGAAGGCGCAAAAAGCCTCCCCGGCGCGGACGGTGTGAAACGCAGAAAAAACATGCCCGCGGCGCAGTCGTCATTGCGCACTAATTTCTGTCAGTGAGCAAAGGAGCTGACAAGAAGTGCTAAGGTACTGGGATGAGCCTGGAAGGACGGAGAACGTCTTGTCTGAATATCTCCAGACGAGCGCACCCTTCCCCGCCTATTTTCTCAACATTTCTGGTTTCAAAACAACTCACATCAAAACTGAGACATAAAAACTTCCATGTAAATTTACAAGACAATGCCAAGCATGAGATGAAGCAGTTTCTCTTCTTTCCCTCGGAAACGGCTTCTAGCTTATATTTTTATGTCTCTTCAATAAAGATTTCCCCTGAAGATCCTACTTTGTGAGAGAAAATTGTTTTGTGCCTAGCAGTATTATGAACAGAAATCATCCGTTTGCTTCGATGCCAAGCCACTGGCAAGATATTGTCCTATCTCTTGGCACAAACGGAAAAACATTTTTGCCGCCGTGAATTTATTCCGTGAAACCTTTGCGCTACTCAAAGGTAGTTTTTCGCACGAGATTATAATCACATTCTGCAAGCAATCGTTCGTAGCAGCCTCTCTCCCCGATCATTGCCTTTCAGCATTGTTTCCCTCCTCCCCCGCGCCAGAAGCAACACTCCTCCCTCCGACCCTCCCCCGCGTCCCTTTATTTCAGCACACGAGACAAAATGGCTCCGCTGACGAGCTGCGAAACGCCAAAAGCAGTCTGCCTTGTCACCGGCGGAACCGGACTCGTCGGTCGCGGGCTGCAGGAAGTGGTCGAGTCGGAGCCGGTACCTGGATGGTCCTTTGTCTTTGTTGGCTCCAAGGACGCCGACATAACGTGCCCCAAGGCGACATCGGCTCTCTTTGATCGCGTCAAACCCACGCACGTCCTGCACCTCGCGGCCATTGTGGGAGGTATTGTGGCGCACATGGTCTGTCTGTCTGAGTCTTTGTCTAGAAGATTAGGAGAGCTTTTAACAGCCCAAGAGAAAACCTCAGGAATTGCTTTTCCTGTTTTTGTTCTTCTTAAAACGAATTCCAGGCACTGACGTTATCCCGGCCGGCAATGAATATAAAAATCAACAAAAAATGACCTTCCAGAAACAAAAGGTCGACTTTTTCCGCCTCAATTTGGCAATGCAGGACAATGTCATGCAAGAATGCCACAAACGTGGCGTCAAGAAGCTTGTGTCGTGCCTTTCGACATGCATTTTCCCGGACAAGACGACCTACCCGATCGACGAAACCATGCTCCACAACGGCCCCCCGCACCCTTCCAACGAGAGCTATGCATACGCCAAGCGTATGATTGATGTCCTTACGCGGATGTACTACAAGGACTATGGAGTTAACTACACGTCTGTCATCCTTACCAACGTGTTCGGCAAGTATGACAACTTCCACCTCGAGGACAGCCACGTCGCCCCAGGACTCATCCACAAGGTCTACCTGGCCAAGCAGAACGTCACGCCGTTCACGGTCCTTGGTTCGGGCAAGCCGCTTCGCCAGTTCATCTACGCCAAGGACTTGGGGAGGCTGCTGTTGTGGTCGTTGCAGAAGTACGACAATGTCGACCCGATCATCTTGAGCGTCGACGAAGACGACGAGATCTCCATCGGGGAGCTGGCGCGCTCGATTGCGGAAGCGATGAACTTTAAGGTAGGAAGACAGAGAGAAGGAGAACGAGTACAAAAGCGCAGGCGTCTGAAGGACTGATGAGGTCATTTCTTGTATTCTATTCTTCGTACTCATCGAAACTCCCCGGAAACCAAAATCGATAAATTACTCAAAACCAACCAACAGGGAGAGATTCTCTTCGACTCGACGGGGCCCGACGGCCAGTTCAAGAAGACTGCGTCAAATGGAAAGATGCGCAAATATTTGCCCGATTTCAAGTTCACGCCTCTGAAGGAGGCGATCAAGGAGACCGTTGAATGGTTTGAGGCCAACTTCGACAGTATTCGAAAGTGAATAAAAGAAATACAGTCGTTGCGACGGATGTCATAGCGAGTCAGAAAACATTCTTGGCTGAGTCCTCGTTACACTTTTAATGGATTTGGCGGAGGCAAAAAGGGAAACGAAAATATTATCATCGCTGTCTGCGTTTTTCCAGAGGGTCAGTTATCTGCCTCTTAGGCCTACCATCATCAGGTTTTCCAAGATAAATAATGTTTTTGCACTCGTTCTGATTTGTTGAAGAAGACTTTGTCATCGAACCCGAATAAAAAAGAGGGAGAAGGAAGGGCGAAGTTGCAGAAGATCGGCAACGGTCGTTCCTAGCGCAACTGTTTATCCGTTATTGCTCGTTGTATGGATAACTGCGCCGAAGAAAGGCGCATGCTGATGAGCAGCTCATCATAGAATGATGAGCTGCTCGGAGTTTATCTTTCTCTCATGGAAGAGCGTTGATGCCCAGCCGCCTGCCTGCGCGATCCATGGCCAGCCGCAACGTCGCCTTACCCTCGCGGTGGCGGCCTCCTTCTCGAGTGCTTCTTTCTATTCTTTCCGGGTCGATAAACCAAACCTGCACGTCCGAGAGCGAGTACAGGATGTACATTTCTTTGGAGCCGACCACGACAAGGGACGACCCTGGACGTTGAAACAGGGACAAGTAGGACGTGCTCCCTTCTTCCGCAAGGATAACCGTGGCGTCAGCAGCAGCTGCCACTTGTTCTTTTACGCTCATCTCCGAAGGGCTTATGCACGAAAACGAGAGATCGTTTCGATCGTGGGCACTTGCGAGCCATGAACCGACGACGTCGCACAAATCGAAGCCTTCCCGGACAGGGCCTGTCCACTGCATCTTCTTGCTCAGCACTATGATGTGATGCTTTTCGAACGCTCGAAGGTCGGGGATACCAAGGGATGAGTATATGCGCTGGCGCGCGTGCCTCGCCGCCACGCCGCGGTGTGGGAACCAGTAACCGAGTCCGAGCGAGTGGGAGTGACCCATGACCAGGCTCCGGAAGCAAACATCTTTGTTGGGAGACGCCATCAAAATGTCGTGGCGGAAAAGCTCCGGAACCCAACGCGCCACGTTGGCTTCGCACGCCTCACGGAGCGTCATCCCCGTGCCTGGGATGCGCTTCCCGGCCTTATGAGCAATGTCCGGCTGCTGGTCAAAAGTAGAGCAGCTGTTCAAGGAAACTATCTGGACGTCGTCTATGTCGTCGTCGAAAAGCTCTGCGGCGGCGTAAGCCGGGAGGAGTGTGTCGAGCATCAGGTGCGCCCAGTTCGAGGGGTCACTCATGATGTCAAGCATGTGCACACGAACACTGCCACCACTCCACGATCCCTTTCTTGGAGCACTCGTGGGAGGCGATCGAGAGTCGTCTTTTTCAGCAGGGACTCCGCCGCGCTCTTGTCTTCGAACTAACAATGCTTCAGCTGACAAGTCGCCTGTGCTCCCTTCATCAATATTCCCTGCGAACAAGAGATGTGCGGGCCTCGGACCGGGCTCGACCTCGACCTGCACGACGTGTTCCCTGGAGCAGTTGCCAAGAGGGAGCAGCCCGACACAAACGGGACCGCCGTCGGGGAACGCTGTGATGCGCATGCCCTGCGGAGCGCGCCCCTCGACGGATGGGTCCATGTAGTAGCGCAAGCGCCCGTTGACTAGGCACACGTCGCGTAGCTTGCAAATGCGCAGGCGCCGCTCGGTGACGTCGATCTTGGAACCGTAAAAGTACGACTGTTTCAGAGGGAAGTCCGGCACTTGGGAACCCCCGCCGACACACTCAAAAGAGGAAAAGAAGTTGTCAATAGCTACGTCGGCTCGGCGGCGGAAGCTTGTTGCTGTCTCCGATCTCGCAAGCATGGGATCTGTTGCTTCGCGTCGGGGGGAAACCTTCGTCACGGCTGGCCGCGACAGTGCCCTTAGTTTATCTGGAGCGGTGAAATGGTTCGCTCGAGCGATGGCGCCTGTCTCTGTAAAAAATCGCGCGCTATTAACGCTCGACCTGGAAACTGCAGACAGCACCACACACCCTACGAGCATGCCAATCCAAAAGGAGATTGCTGGGCTTGTCTTTGCACATCCTCCTCGAGCGTATCTGATGGTGGACGCATGCAACTTACAGTCTGCCTCCTGGGCCATAATAAGACGAGGGCGCTCGTAAAGCCTCCTTTCCTGTGTGTCAACGAGGGCGAGCAAGTAGACTAAACAACGGAAAAGGCAAAAGGATAGAAACGGGACAAAAACGAAGACAAGAAGCCTCCTTTTATGCCATAGAAACCGGCCAGATAGAGGGAACTTCAATGCGGCTTCCCCTTTTCTCCCCCCTTCATCGTTCTTTGTCTTTCTGTTTCTGTACGTCGCCACGCCTTCTCTTTCTTTGATTACCTCTCGTGTGTGCATTTATGACCATGCTTGTCTCTGACGGGTTCTCTGTCTACTTACTTCTCTCCTATTTTCTTTATCGATGCATACATCGGTTTGCGTTCGCGAAAAATATTTTGAGGGAGTTCCCTGAAATTGGGAATGGGATTCGGGGGGTGCGGGTGGGTGGAGGTGGGATCGATGGCCTAGACCAGAGGCACCATAGATGATCATGCAGTCTTGTAGAGGCACGCCTCCGAGGCCTGCCTGCATGAACGGAGCTTTTCGTGGTAACTCGCGACGCGATCAAGGTAAGGGTACCTCTTCGTGTCCGGCTCCCCTTTTTTCGTAAAGGAAACCAAAAACTCGACGCCTCCGAACCCAATTTCGGGATCTGAAACGTCCACATTCAGGAGCCCTAGGTCCGCTATTTTTCTAAAGGCGCTTACGAATTCCTCCGGAGTATACGAGAACGTGTGAGCGTCGAGATACGTGTTCTCCGTGGCAGCAATCACAGCAAATTCCATGGCCTTTTCGTCAGTGTAAGGCCGAGCAGACGCCTTCAAGGTCTTGTGGGGTTTCGCCATATAAAACGAATGGCTTAGATACTCAAAAACCTGTCTTGGAGAAGGGATGTATATGTCGCGCAGCCACGCGTCGATCAGATCTGCAACGTTAATTTTCGGACGGAACTGGTCGATCGAGGCGTTCTTG
>Ga0315287_10000750_pt1 | contig 28859 bp, 29 predicted proteins | sample YL17G11_0_MG_FD_205037 | JGI IMG/M metagenome (GOLD analysis project Ga0315287, IMG submission 205037) | Sediment microbial communities from Yellowstone Lake, YNP, Wyoming, USA - YL17G11_0 | ecosystem: Environmental > Aquatic > Freshwater > Lake > Sediment | place: USA: Wyoming | collected...
TCGCCTGCCGATATGGCGGGGAGGAATTTACCCTGATATTACCGGGGGCCCCTATGGATATCACCGAAAAACGCGCCGAAACATTAAGAACTCTCGTGCAGGATTTGGAGATTTACTATAACGGCAAGCCGCTTGACAGCATCACGCTTTCCCTGGGAGTTGCCAGCTTTCCGGAGCATGGCGCGACGGGAGAGGCAGTTCTCCAGGCAGCCGATGCCGCCCTCTACGCTGCAAAGCGCACCGGGCGCAATAAGGCATCGACTGCCGGCAAAGAAGAGCCGGCGCATACTGCTCAAATCTACTCTTTTGGCAATTAATTTCCCTCGGGCATTCATTTGATCCTTGTTCTGATCCTTGTTCTTGACTTACAATCTTATCCGTCTTACAATTCCACCTGTAAGAAACAGCAGCCCTAAACTTTCCTTTCAAACAGATGTTTTCATCGTAAATGACTTCCGCCGAGGTGCAAAGATGGCAAGAAATGAAGATATGGATAGGTCCGGCGAGGGACTGAAAATCGGACGTGCCGTAAAAGAACTCCGGCACAAGAAACAGATCACGCTTCAGGACCTGGCAGCGAAGACCGGTATCCCAAAAACCATCCTAGATGAGATTGAAAGTGGCGATGTAGTGCCCCCTGTGGCGACACTCCTGAAATTGGCCAAGGCATTCAATGTGGGCATGGCCTCATTTTTCGAAGAGGAAACCGCTGATATGAAAATATCCGTGACCCGCAGCGGGGAACGAGTCAAGATAAGGCGCCGTCCCCACCATCACCATGAAGGCGAAGTCGATTATATTTACGAATCCCTTGAAACACACAAAGCAGACAAGCATATGGAACCTCTTCTGGTAGAGTTTCAACCCGTGGATACGGGAGAGATGGTTTTTACAAACCACGAAGGCGAAGAATTCATATTTGTCCTCGAAGGGAGACTGGAATTCCGGACCGACGACCGTGTGGAAAGACTTGAGCCGGGCGACACAATCTACTTTGAATCGGACATCAATCACGGTTTCCGATCTCTGGACGGAAAACCGGCCAGGGCAATAGCGGTGGTATGGAGCAAGGCATAAACAGGTGGACAGACGACTATGCTTGAAATCCGCTTTCACGGGCGCGGCGGCCAGGGAACCGTAGTTGCAACAATCCTGCTGGCCAAGGCATTCTTCCGGGCCGGCTATCAGGTGCAAAGTTTTCCTTTCTTCGGTGTAGAGAGGCGGGGAGCCCCTGTGGAGGCCTATGTCCGTCTCAACAAAGATAAGATTTTGCTGAGGACAAATGTATATTACCCTGATCACGTAGTGGTCCAGGATCAGACTCTTCTCCATGGCGTTAACGTCACACGGGGACTCAAGCCCGGCGGCTGGGTGCTGATCAACAGCTCCGCTGCCCCCACCGAGCGAAGACCGTTCATCGGCTACCGGCTGGCCTTTGTTGATGCAAGCCGGATCGCCCTGAGAAACCAACTGGGAACGCGGACTCATCCCATTGTTAACACATCCATGATTGGGGCATTTGCACGTATGATAGGTATGCTCCCCTTAGATGCGATTCGCGAGGTTATCCGGGAAGAACTCCCCGACATGTACACGCAAAACATATCCGCTGCAGAAGATGCTTACAGGGAGGTGCAGCTTCTGGGATTGGTAGAATCCGTTGAACCGCCTGGCACAAAGACCCTTGAAAACCCATCAGGGAATGAAGTATGATTGAAATAGCCAACGCCATTCCGCTCTTGGTACCCCATTCCTCTCAGTCCACGGAAAGCAACAAGACCGGCTCATGGCGCTTTCTGCGGCCTCAGTTCGACGAGAAAACGTCTCCGTGCAGTGCGGCCTGTCCTGCAGGCGAAGACATCGCCCGTATCGCAATGCTGAGCGCCCAGGGATCATTCAAAGAGGCCTGGGAGATGATTCTCAGGGAAAACCCATTCCCTGGCGTCTGTGGGCGTGTTTGTCCTCATCCCTGCGAGGGGGTGTGCAACCGCAGGGATTTCGACGAAGCCATAGCCGTTCACGCCATAGAGCGCTTTCTTGCAGAGACCGCCAGCCGTTATGACCTGAAGCCCATCCTCCCGCGACTCACGGCCAAGAAACAGAGGATAGCAATAGTGGGCGCGGGGCCTGCAGGTCTCTCAGCCTCATATTTTCTCGCGCTCTTGGGATATTCGTGCGATGTCTTTGAGGCCATGCCGGAGCCAGGCGGGGTATTGCGCTGGGGAATACCCATCTACCGCCTTCCCCTACCGGCACTTAGGAGTGATATAGCCCGCATCGAATCACAGAATGTCCGTATCCTGACAGGACAAATGCTTGGAAGGGAATTCCTGCGGGATGCCGCAGAGCGTTATGATGCCGTCTTCATGGGCTGCGGACATTCCCGCACTGCAAAGCTGGGCGTTCCCGGTGAGGAAATAAGCGCAAGCGAAGATGGACTCCAGTTCCTCAGGCAGCTTCGCCAGGGTGACACGATTTCCCCGAGTGGTGTCTCCGCCGTCATCGGTGGGGGAAACACGGCAATCGACGTGGCGAGGAGCATCGTTCGTCTCGGCGGAAAGGCCGTCATTTTATACAGACGCCGGCGGCGCGATATGCCGGCCTTTGAGGAAGAGGTGCAGATGGTCCTCGAGGAGGGCGTGGAACTCATAGAACTGGTCACACCGGTAAGAATAACAGCAGAAGGCACACAATGCACATTAACATTGCAGGAGATGAATATCTCCGGAGAAGACAGCCGCGGGCGGGCTAACATTCTGCCGGCTGAAGGGAAAACTCGTGAACTCCGGGTTGAGCGCGTCTTTAAGGCGACCGGCGCTGAACCCGCCGAAGACTGGTTCAATCCCCCCGATAAGACCAAGATATCCCTGGCGCTCTCGCATACCCTTCTGTTTTGTCCGGATAGAGGACCTGCATTAGTTTTCGGAGGAGATCTTACAAATGAAACAAAGAGTGTCGCCCATGCCGTCGCTTCCGGGAAACAGGCGGCGATGGCGCTGGATATTCTCTTTCACGGCGGCATTGAGGCCATCGTGCCGAAACTCACAGCATGCCGGGTGGGACAGGGACCATCGCTTTCCATGGAAGTGTATATGGGGGGAAACCGCCGCCTCAGAAATACCCATGTTGTGAGCTATGAAGAAATCAATGCCGATCATTTCCAGTTCCAGCCGAGGATTACTCAGCCGCGCCTCTTAAGAGAGGAGCGTCGAACATCCTTCGAGGAAATCGATCTCAAAATCTCGACCAATCTGGCCATCAGGGAGGCCGACCGCTGCTTCAATTGCGGAATCTGCAATCAGTGCGATAACTGCTACATGTTCTGCCCTGATATTGCAGTTATCCGGGAAAAGAATAACGACGAACGCCACATCAACTACGACTACTGCAAGGGGTGCGGACTCTGCGTTGTGGAGTGCCCGCGTAACGCCATGACCCTCAGGGAGGAAGATATATGAAACGGGTCATTGAAGGGAGCCATGCTGTCGCCGAGGCGGTGCGTCTGGCGAGGGCTAAGGTGATCTCGGCATATCCCATTACCCCCCAGACCCATATCGTGGAGATTCTCTCGGAATACTGTGCCGGCGGGACTATGGATGCGCGTTTCCTGCGCGTGGAAAGCGAACATTCCGCCCTGGCAGCGCTAATCGGGGCACAGAGCTGCGGAGTGCGGACGTTCACAGCCACATCATCACAGGGACTTGCCCTGATGCACGAACTCCTGCACTGGACATCGGGTGCACGGCTTCCCATCGTCATGGCCGAAGTAAACCGCGCTCTTGCCCCTGGCTGGAACATCTGGACTGATCAGACGGACAGCCTTGCCCAGCGCGACACTGGATGGATACAACTCTACTGCGAAGATGGTCAGGAGGTTTTAGATTCAGTGCTCCAGGCGTATCGGCTGGCGGAGCGTGTGTATCTGCCCGTGATGGTGGTTCTCGATGCCTTTTACCTCTCCCACACCTACGAACCTGTCGATGTGCCGTCAGAAGAGGATGTTGACCGTTTTCTTCCCCCGTACGAGCCCCGATTTCAGGTGGATACAGAAAATCCCTGCTCCTTCGGGCAGCTTGTACCGCCGGGCGCCTACATGAAAATGCGCCATAACATCGCCATGGCCATGGAGGAGGCCTTGGTTTGCCTCCGCGAAATCCAGGAAGAATTTTACGGGATATTCCAGCGCCGCTATGATCCCGTGGAGACCATCTGCTGTAACGACGCAGAAATCATACTTGTGACCTCAGGAACGGCCACCAGTACGTGCCGCCTGGTACTTAGGAGTTTACGGAACAGGGGGGAAAAGGTCGGTATCCTGAAAATGAAGTTATTCCGTCCCTTCCCGGCCGCCATGGTTAGGGAAGCCACTTCCCGGGCGAAAAAAATCGCCGTCATCGACAGGAACTTTTCCTTCGGGGCCAGCGGCATCTTTGCTCAGGAGCTGCGCGCCGCATTATGCAACACTCCCGGACATCCCCCGATTTTCGGCTATATCGCGGGAATCGGCGGTCTCGATATAACGATGGAACTGCTGGAAGAAATATACTGGAAAACCAGGGACACAGCATTTCCGGAAAAGGAAAGCGTGTGGATGGGAGTTTAAGGGGTGATTCATGCAATTAGATGCAAAAGATAATGAGTATATGTACTCGGGACATGTCGGCTGCCCCGGATGCGGTGCCGCCATCGCCATGCGGTTCACGCTGAAGGCACTCGGGGACAAGATCATCGTGGTGCTGCCCGCATGCTGCTGGTCCATCATCGCCGGTTCTTATCCGCAGTCAGCCCTGAAGGTTCCTGTCATTCACTCCGCTTTCGAAACCGGCGGGGCTGTCGCAAGCGGTGTCCGGGCAGCCCTCGATATGAAGGGAGATTCGGAGACCACCGTCGTTACCTGGGCGGGTGACGGCGGCACCTTCGATATCGGTTTTCAGGCCCTAAGCGGTGCGGTGGAGAGGAACGAGGACTTCATCTATGTATGCTACGACAACGAGGCATACATGAATACGGGCGTGCAGCGCAGCTCGTCAACCCCTTACGGTGCCTGGACAACAACCACGCCCGGTCAGGATTGGAAAAAAATGCGGAAAAAGAACATCGTTGAGGCGCTGGTGGCACACCGCATCCCGTACGCCGCCACTGCAAATATCGCCTTTCCCGAGGATCTTGTCCGCAAGGTTCAGAAAGCCAAAGAAATGAAGGGTTCCCGATTCATCCATATCTATGCGAGCTGTCCGACCGGCTGGCGCATCCCCTCGGAGATGTCCGTCAAAATTGCCCGCATGGCCGTGCAGACGAATATCTTTCCCCTCTACGAAGTGGAAAACGGCATTCAATACACCATCAATTATAAACCCAAGGAATATCTCGTGAGGGAGTATTTCAAGCTTCAGGGACGGTTCAGGCATCTTACGGACAGAGATCTGGATCAGATTCAGGAAATGGTGAACGAGGACTGGGAACTCCTCCTGCGTAAGGCAGGGGAGCGTTTGAGTTAAATGAATAGGTTGACATGTTGTCCATGTCTGATATAAATAATCCATGAAGAAAGAAATAAAGAGAAAATTTGAAGGATTAGGTATTACTATCGTGTATCTGTTCGGATCGAAAACGACCGGCACAGGATCAAGCTTGAGCGACATCGATATCGGTGTGGTGTTAAAAGAATCACCATCGAGAAAGGATACCAGGGGCTTATATCACAATCTCTATGGGTTATTCGCGGAGCTATATCCGGCTTCAGGGCTGGATATCGTCTTTTTGCAGGAAGCGCCTCTTTCACTCCAGTATTCTGCCATCAGGGAGGGAAAGATTCTTTTTGAAAAAGACCCCAGACTTACAGTGGATTACGAAAACATTGTTATGAATCAGTATCTTGATTTCAGACCCGTGCTCGATTATTTCGACGAAGTTACCATGGAAAGATATGCCAAAGCGTAACGTCCCCCTCAACAAAGAAGTTTTGCAGGCCAGAGTTTCGTACATTGAGGATTCTCTCAGAAGTTTGGAAAGGTTCAAGGGAATCACATATAAAGATTTTCATTCAAATCCGGATAATTTTCGTATCGCCTTTTATGACCTGCATCGAGCTCTCGAAGCAGTTATGGATATAGGAACCCATATTCTATCAAGAATCCCGGGGGCCAGACCAACCTCATATAAAGATATCCCTCGACTTCTTGAGAAAAATAAGATCGTCCCCGCTGACTTTGCCACGAATTCCCTGACTAAAATGGCAGGCTACAGAAACCGGATGGTTCATTTTTACGGAGAGATCACAGAAATAGAGATCTACGATATTATCCAGGAAGAGCTTGAGGATTTTTATACTTTCCTCGCACAAATCAATGCAATCTTAAAAAATCCCGCAACCTTTAGTCTATCGCTTACGTAAGGGAAATCATTATTACCACACCGACCTGGACCATATTCACGAAATGGTGAACGAAGACTGGGAACTACTGCTTCGCAAGGCCGGCGAACGGGTCTGATACGAACTAAACAGTTCTCCATAAAATCCACCATTGCCCACTGTACCTTTGCAGTCAAATTATATTGACTTGCATTGCCGCCTCCCCTATACTTTCCCCACCCAAAAGAAAATTTTATCAATTCTCAAACTGCATGAACATTTTCTTGATCAAGGTCCCCCCCTTATGAGAGAAAGAAGGGCTTTATTTCCAGGTGCCATTCTGAAGTGCAAAAGATCGCTTTATATTTAACCTGCCTTTCCCTCCTGCTTGTCGTCGTCCCCCTGCATGCGGAAACAAAGACATTTATCAGGGAATACACGTACGAAGCCGGCGAAATAGACAGCAAGATATCATGCCGTGCCATTGCCCTTGAGCAGGTGAAGAGACTCCTCCTGGAGGAACTGGGCACGTATGTGGAAAGCGTTACGGTCGTCAGAAATTACCAGATTGCCAAAGATGAAATAACAACTCTGACGGCAGGCATTGTCCAGACAACTATTCTGGAAGAGAACTGGGATGGAAGAGAATATTGGCTTAAGGCAAAGATAACTGCTGATCCCGACGACGTTGCCTCCTCGATAGAAAAACTGCGGAACAATCAGCAGCTGGTTAAAGATCTTTCAGAGGCGAGGGACGAGGCGTCACAGGCACTCAGACAGATCGATGCTTTGCGGCAGGAACTGGCGGCGGCCGAAGCGAGTAAAGAAAAGCGGGAAGAGTATAAAGAAGCAGTTAACAAGCTTGTGGCCACGGATTGGTTTGAAAGGGGGCAGTACTTAACGTTCTCAGGCAATTATCCGGAAGCTCTGAGGGCATATGACATGGTTGTTGTTCTAAGACCCAATAATGCCAAGTCTTACAGCAATCGCGGGGCCATATACGTCCAGCTGGGAAATTACGAGAGGGCGGTAAAAGACTTGGATAGGGCCGTTGCCCTGAACCCCCAAAATAGAACGATCCTTTATAACAGGAATATTGTTTATAAGAAACTGCAGGAGACCAGGCCCGCTAAAATACCCGATAAGGAGATTATTCTCAGAAGCTATGGCGAGAGAGTGCAGTTAAAAGATAGAGAAAAGAAGGACGTTGATGATCGCCTTAAGGGAAGACAGGACAGAGAGAAGCAGCGACTGATTGATAAACCAGCAGACAGACGATTGAAGGAACGTGACGATCAATTGAGGAAGGACAGACAGCTGGTTCAAAAGCAGAGACCTGAAGATAAATTGAAACAAAAGGAGCAATTGAGGAAAAAAAGAGAAATGGAGGAGAAAAGGAGAAAACAGAAAAAGCGTGAGCAGCCGAAACAGAAACAGGAGGACGAAAAAAAATAGAAGCTGAATGATTAAGGGGGCGGCAGGTTTAAATAATGGATACGGGAAATGGCAGTTATGAAAACTCACGAAGGAGCTGATGTATGCCTACTATGGAACTAACCAAAGAAGGAGCCGTTTATGTCCTGACGCTGACCAACGGTGCCGGGGCTAATACCCTCACTGAAGATGTGGTTGGCGAGTATCATGACATACTGGATAAACTCGAAGCCTCCGCAGAAAACTCTGCCTTGATTTTGACGAGTAGCGATCAGAAATTCTGGTGTAATGGGATCAATCTGGAATGGCTCCTCAAACAGCCGCACGATTATTTTCCGAAATTCGTAGAGCTTCTTGACGAATTATTTTTGAGATTCTCCCTGCTTCCCATGCCTGCGGTGGGGTGTCTAACCGGACATGTCTATGCAGGCGGTGCCATTCTCGCCACGACGCTGGATTTCCGCCTGATGAGGGAAGACAGGGGCTTCTTTTGTTTTCCCGAAGTAGACATCAAGATTCTCTTCAGCCCGGTCATGTATGATATCCTTCGATTGCTGCCTGACCACTATGCACTAAATGAACTCGTGCTCACGGGGAAGCGCATAGGTGGTAAGGAGGCGCTGACCATGAAGATTGTCTCGGCTGTCTACCCAGGGGAAACACTTTTCGATAAGTCAATGGAGCTGGCAACGTCGCTGGCCAAAAAAGATCGCAGGACGTATGCCCATATCAAACGCGGATTAAGACAATCTCTGGTGAAATATACTCTTTGAAGAATCCCGAGAATTCAAGAAAAGGCGATTGCGAATCTTTCGCGTATGTTGAGGATAAATGCCGCGAAGCAATCTCTATCTTACAATATTAGAAAGATTGCCACGGTATTTCGCACCCCGCAATGACCGGGCGGATGACTTTTTGCAAAATCATCATTCTTTTAGGCCGTATTTTTTAAGTTTGTATCGCAGCATGCGTTCGCTGATGCCGAGGATTTCAGCGGCCTTCGTCTGATGATCACTTGACTTCTCCATGGCCTCGAGAATCAATTTGCGTTCCATTTCTTCAATCGATCCTCGTAGCAAGCCCTCTCCTTTTTTCCCTGTGTATTCCGGGTATATCCTCTCTTCGTCGAATGGAAGATCATCTACGGAGATGACCGAATTTCGAGATATCACGACAGCCCGTTCGATTATGTTTTCCAGTTCCCTGACATTGCCCGGATAATCATATTTCAAAAGTAGGTCCCTGGCCTCGCTGGTTATGCCCGTTACGTTCTTGCCATTCTCCGCGGCAAAGCGTTTCAGGAAGTGATCGATGAGCAGGGGCACGTCTTCCTTCCTCTCTCTGAGAGGGGGCATGTCCACAACAACCACGTTCAACCTGTAGAAAAGATCTTCCCTGAATGTCCCCTCTTTGACCTTGGATTCCAGGTCGCGATTGGTTGCACTGATAATCCTCACATCAGAGTGGATGGTCTGATTGCCGCCTACACGCTGGAATTCGCGTTCCTGAAGGAAGCGAAGGAGTTTAACCTGGACGGAAAGGGAAATATCGCCAATCTCGTCCAGGAACAGGGTCCCGCCGTCGGCCTCCTCAAACCTGCCAATCCTTCTCACTGTCGCGCCGGTGAAGGCCCCCTTTTCATGACCGAACAGCTCACTTTCCAGAAGACTTTCCGGAAGAGCGCTGCAGTTTACCACACTGATCAATTTTGCTGAACGGGGGCTGAGATTGTGGATCAGCCTGGCCAGCAATTCCTTGCCTGTGCCGCTTTCTCCATTGATAAGAACAGTGGCGCGGCTCACTGCGATCCTGTTTGCCATATTGATCAGGACATCCATTATATGGCTCTGATAAATGATCTTGTCCATGGTGACGCCCTTCTCCTTAAGTTCCTGACGGAGAATCTCATTTTCCCGGATCAGGGTGCGCCGCTCTGATACTCGATCCACATGGATTAAGAGCTCGTCAAATTCAACAGGTTTTGTAATATAATCTATGGCACCTGCCTTCATGGCCTCCACTGCCGTTTCTATCGTTCCGTATGCAGTAATGATAATCACGTCGATTTCCGGATTGATTCTCTTCACCTCTTTGAGCACCTGCATGCCATCCATGCCTGGCATCTTGTAATCCAGGAGGATCATGTCAAAATGACCCTTTAAAACAGACTGGATGGCGGTATCTCCGTTTTCAGCCTGCGCTACTGTATGCCCTTCTGTCACGAGAAAATCCCGGAGCATCTCTCGCTGAGACTGGCCATCCTCGACTACGAGTATGTTTAACTTCTTCATGCCTGAATTCCTTTAGACTATTCCATTCTTCTCTGCCGCTCTTCCCGCAGGCAGTATGATATCGAAAGTCGTCCCCGAACCCGGCCGGCTCAAAACACGAATTTCTCCCCCGTGGCCACGAATAATCTCATGCGCTAGGGGAAGTCCGAGACCCAGACCCTTTTCCTTCGTTGTATATTCAGGATTAAAAATTCGCTCCACCTCTTCAGAGGTCATGCCGCATCCATTGTCGGAAATTTTTATGACGACCCTGTTTTTCCCACTCGAATCAACAAGAATACGGACGGTGCCCTCACCAGAAATGGATTCCATGGCATTCTTCACAAGATTAAGAACGGCCTGCTGGAGTTTATCCACGTCCATGGGAATGATTGCAGGGTTATCCTTGTACTGGGTTTCCAGGGTAATTCCTTTTAAGGTTGCTTCCTCCCGGATGAGATTGACAATCTTTTGAAGAACCTCAGCCACAGGATATTCGTGCAGCTCCAAACGTCGGCTCTTTGAAAATGTCAGAAACTCTTCAATAATTCCATCCAAACGTCTGATTTCATCACGAATAACACCGGCCAGTGTTTGGAACTCCTTGATCTTATCCTCATCGGCCGGCATAAACTCCCGCTTCAGTCTCTGACTGGCCATACTTATGGCATTAAGAGGATTACGAATCTCGTGAGCAACACCTGCGGCAAGCTGCCCAAGGGCAGATAACCTCTCGGCTTTCTCAAGCTGCCTTTCCATCTCAACAATCCCTGCCAGATGCCTGTTCTGATTGTGATAGAGTATCCACATGGCCAAGAGCGTAATCAAGATCACAGAGGACATAAAGAAGATCATATTACGCTTGTTCTCAGCAAGGATTTCATCCGTACCCTCGCGATCAAGACCAAGCCTCGCGACCCCTTTCACCTTGCCTAACAGGTATATGGGGGCAGCCATTTCCAGGAGTTTTTTGCCGTGGGATACAACCTTCCGGCTTTCAAATTTTTTTGTGCCGGCAAGGATTTCATCTATACGCATCTTACCTTGTTCCTCTTTATCAGGCGCCTGCCCCGAACTGCCCAGGATCATGTCGCGCTGATCCATTATCTTAATATAGACCAAACCCTGTCCCTGCCCCAATCTTTCCAGGGCCTTTTCTATGGATACCTTAATGCCCCAATACCTCGCCCCGTCAAGATCCAGAGCGATAATGACTGTCCCTTTCCCATCCGTGCGCCGCAGCGCTACAAACGAGATCTTCTTATCCTTACCGAGCCGTGAGAAAAGATCAATGGTAATTGCATCCCGTCCTAAGACCCTGGAAGCATCTCCACCGATAAGATCCGCATGCAGAGCCCTGCTCTGGTAGACAACCTTTCCCCTTCTATCCAAAACGGCCACAAACCATAGACCCTTCTCTTCGGCAAATTTTCCCAGATATTCGTCGCTCAAGTGATGCGCTTTCCATTGATTATCAATTTCACGTCCCATATCCACAAGGGCAGCTCTTAGTGACTTCTGCGGCAATAAGGCCTCATCAAGAGGAGGAGCAAAGGTACCGCCGCTATCCCTCTGATACGCCTGAATCAGGGCATTGAGGTTTTCCTGGGCAAGCCTCTCAACAACCCCAATTATGGCCAGGCCCTGGCTCTCCATGAAACCCATGAGGCTCCTGTCACTTCGCCGGATATCCATGATCCCCATTATCAGAATAAGACAGATGAAAACGGTGCAGACAATCGTAACGGCGATGGGCTGTAGAAAACGCCGGCCATAGTCGGGAGCGCGGTGCTGCCATATAATTTTATTCTGCGTCTTCATCTACTAAAGCCTGTGCAAATCATTGTTTATATTCTTCTTTATCTCGAAATCCCCCCGATTCGTATTCACTGAAGGGATGCGGCATTTCTACTATCCTTTACTATGCATGCCATCATATTTAATCAGCATGAAAAGTCAACGAATTCTTTCCCCTGGAGAGAATTGCAGGATCGAGTAAAAAAATCCGACAATTATGTCGATTCCAAAAACAATTGACGTTCGTCCCTTAACTACTTGTTTTTCCTAACACTATAAACATTTGCCGTCATCCTGCATCGACATTTATTGCCCTTCTCTTTCCTCCTGCGGACATGCCATTTGCCTCAGACATACTTCCATTAGCGCTGTAATATAAATAACTTACATACATTGACCGAATTGTGGCATAACATATGCATTCTGAAAGCATTACAAAAGTTAATTATCGGTTAATGAACGGGCATGATTGGCCGATAGTAGAGTCCAAAGCTAAGAAGGTAAACACCTTCACTCCTCCTGACCTTGGGGAGACATCAAGTCTCCCCTTTTTTTTTACCTCGTTCATTGGTCGATTCTCGCAGCTTTCGCCACTTCTCGATTCCATCTTTGATGACCTTCTCATGTCCCCTTGTTGTAGGTCTGTAATAAACCTCTCCCTTAAGCTTGTCTGGCAGATAGTCCTGGGGAACATAGGCATCCTCAAAGTCATGGGCATACTGATAGCCCTTGCCATAACCAATATCTTTCATTAAACGTGTCGGGGCATTCCTTATATGGAGAGGCACAGCAAGGGTGCCGGTTTCACTTATCCTTTCTTTAACCATGCCGTAAGCGACATAAAGTGAATTGCTCTTGGGAGCAGTCGCAAGGTAAACGGCGGCCTGGGCCAGGGCAAGTTCCCCTTCAGGGAGACCGATAAAATGAAATGCCTGCATGGCCGAAACCGTGATTCCCAGGGCCGCCGGGTCGGCGTTGCCAACATCCTCGGAAGCGAATCTCACCATGCGCCTGGCTATGTAAAGAGGGTCTTCTCCGGCTGCAAGCATGCGGCCCAGCCAGTAAAGGGCGGCATCAGGGTCGCTGCCGCGAAGGCTCTTGTGAAACGCCGAGATGAGATTGTAGTGTTCCTCACCTCCCTTGTCATACTGCAACGCCTTCTTCTGGAGGGCTTCCTCCACAACAGAGCGGGTAATTTTTCTTGCACCTATCTCCTCATTCCGCAGGAGAGACGCTGCTGCCTCCAGGCTGTTTAAGGCCATGCGCGCGTCTCCGTCGGCAGACCAGATGATATGTTCAATGGCGTCCGGCTCTATCTCAAGAGTAAGGTTTCCAAGGCCTTTTTCTTTGTCATGCATGGCCCGGTTGATAATAACCGCCAGTTCTTCCTTGGAATAAGGCTTCAGCAGCATGACCCGCGTCCTGGACAGGAGCGGCGAAATCACTTCAAAAGAGGGATTCTCCGTAGTCGCACCAATGAGTGTAATAAGGCCTTTTTCGACATGGGGCAAGAAAGCGTCCTGCTGTGCCTTGTTGAATCTGTGGATTTCATCTACAAAGAGGATCGTCTTCTTGCGGTGGTAACGCCATTGAGATTGCGCCTCATCTACAACAGCCCTGATCTCTTTAACGCCCGAAAGAACGGCAGAGAAACTCACAAAATGGCATTTTGTTTCATGGGCAATGACGCTGGCCAGGGTGGTCTTTCCGGAGCCGGGCGGTCCCCAGAAGATCATCGAGAAAAGCCTGTCTTCTTCAATGGCGCGCCGAAGCAGGCTGCCTGAGCCCAAGAGGTGTGACTGCCCTACGAATTCGTCAAGAGCCCGGGGACGCATCTTATCTGCCAGGGGACTGAGATCGATGTCGGTATCTTTCTGATCAAAGAGATCCATAATAATCACTCATCTTTTATATTTGCACGTTTTTTCGCCGCCTCGACGAGTTCGATAAGTGTTATGATCTTGTCTTTAGGCATCTGACCGACAAAGGCATTCCATGACTCTTCGGTCATGGTTTCTCTCAGATACTGTTCAACGGGAAAAAAGGGATACCAGCAACTGATGATGCGAAGGCACGGCAGGTCCCCGCCTTCCTTCCGGCAGTATGAGAATTTGACTTCACCCCCAAGCCGTGAACACCGGAGTTCTAATTGGTCATACTTATCCACGATATCAGCTCATTGCATTAATAATGCCATTTCAAGCATGTCTCATACCATGTCTAAAAACAAATAAGCCGTCAAGGGGAATCTTATTTTTCCCCTGACGGCTTAAGGGTTTAAGAAAGGCTGATTTGTCTACGGCTTCGGTAGTCCTTCGATGGCCTTCAATGCCCTCCGGATCTCTTCATCCGGCAGATCATAGGCCTCAAGCTTTCCCGATAAATAGGCGTCATAAGCGGCAAGATCAACCAGACCGTGGCCGCTCCAATCGAAGAGGATGACCTTCTCCTTGCCTTCTTCTTTCGCCTTCATGGCCACATCCACCACAGCGGCGATGGCGTGATTTGTTTCCGGCGCTGGTATAAAACACTCGGTCCGGGCCCACTTCACGCCAGCGTCAAAGGTCTCCATCTGATTATATGCCCTCGCCTCGACCAGTTTTTCATTGACGAGGTGGCTGACGATGGGGGCCATGCCGTGATAGCGCAATCCTCCCGCATGGATAGGCGCAGGCACAAAATCGTGCCCTAAGGTATACATGGGAAGGAGCGGCGTCATTTTGGCAAGGTCACCGAAGTCATAGGCAAATGGTCCTTTTGTCATGGTCGGGCAGGATGTCGGTTCCGCGGCGATGATCTGGACTTTCTTGCCATGAATCTTATCTCTTACGAACGGAAGGGCTATACCTGCAAAATTGCTTCCTCCACCGGCGCAGCCTATCACTACATCGGGATATACGCCTATCTTTTCGATCTGCTTCTGCGCCTCCAGACCTATGATGGTCTGGTGTAAAAGGACGTGATTCAGCACGCTCCCCAGGGAATAGCGCGAGTCTTTATGGGTGACGGCATCTTCGATGGCTTCACTGATGGCAATGCCCAGGCTGCCCGGCGAATCGGGGTGCTCCGCCAGCACCTGCTTTCCCGCGTTTGTCATAGTACTCGGACTGGGGATGCATTCGGCTCCCCAGGTATTCATCATCATGCGACGGTAGGGCTTCTGCTCGTAGCTGACCCTCACCATGAACACCCTGCATTCAAGATCGAATAACTTGCATGCCATGGCCAGCGCACTTCCCCATTGTCCAGCCCCGGTTTCGGTGGCAAGCCGCTTAATACCAAAAATCTTGTTATAATAGGCTTGGGGAATGGCTGTATTCGGCTTATGGGAACCCGCAGGGCTGACGCCTTCATTTTTGTAGTATATTTTGACAGGAGCGCCGAGGAGCTTTTCAAAATTTAAGGCCCGGCATAGTGGTGTCGGTCGCCATAGGAGGTATTTCTCCAGGACAGCTTCGGGAATGTCAATCCAGCGTTGTTGGCTGACTTCCTGTTCTATGAGATTCATGGGAAAGACAGGGGCCAGATCGTCAGGACCAACAGGTTTCCCCGTGCCCGGATGAAGGGGAGGCTTCATGGGAGTCGGCATGTCAGCCTGGATGTTGTACCATTGCTTCGGTATCTCGTTGTCGTTTAATACTACCTTGACCTGTTCCATATCATGTTCTCCTTTGGTATTTATTGAGAGCTTTACCAAGCCCTGTTCTTGTCATTATTTCGTATCAAAGCCAGCGACACTCCCGGTTATACTTCGAGGTTCGACAGCAACCCTTTATGCCTTCGATACCATAAGTTGGGAAAGATTTTGTACAGCACCCTTGAGAAGGGCCCGATATACTCTCTCGTTCTTCTGTCGAACTGGCACGCCTGGATGATCAGCTCCTTGATATCCTTCTTATGCCCCACTTCATTAAATATCTTATAGGCACAGTGAAAAAGCGGACTGTACATATTTTTCTTTTCCAGATATTTATTAACGTTTCTTATGGTATTCGGCCCTTCCGGCGTACCATCGATCTCCTCAAGCACCTTGATATTCGTTTCAATGGGATTCCCTGTATATAATTCGTAATAAAATTTTCCGTACCGGTAATTCTTGCTCGCGACGGAAGACAGGGTTATATACATATCCCCGACACCGGCCTGGCTGTGAAACGCCTGGAAACCGCCGCCCAGCAATTTCGCCAGCGATCGTATCTCGACGCCAGACCTGGCAAATATGGTGCCTGGGATTGAATCGCCAAGATCCAAAGTATGCACGACTCCCATGATGTTTGCCACAATGTTTTTAAGAGCGCCGCACGCCTCTACCCCGACAATATCAAAATTATAGAAAGAAGTGAATTCTCTGCGGTTGAACCTGATGATCTCATCCCTTATTATTTTCGCGATGCTTTTCTCCCCCGCCACGGTGACGCACACGGGATGCCCCAGCATGATATCCATATCAAAGAAGGGACCGCCGATACACACCACCTCATACTTGTCCTTCAAGTTGAACAGATTATTATTAATCAATTGCGATGGCGTGATCAGCTCCTTTGTGATCTCGTCGGAAATGAGACCCTTGATCGGAGTGACAAGACACGTGTCTCCCGCTTTCTTTTCAAGCATCGGCTTCAGGTAATCCAGGAACTCCGGAAGCCTGTTCATGGTAATAGTCAGAAAAACGAAATCGTTATCATCAACGACACGCTCCAGGTCATTCGTTGCATAGACCGTGGGAGATAACCTGGGCACATTATCCATGCCACCGAGTCTGCGCGCAAGCTCCTTGGTCAGGTGTTTGGGATTAAGGTGATCTTTATTGATTGCCCGGCATACGTCAGTGTCATGATAATAGAGGGTTACCCTTTTATTATCCCTGCCGAACTTATACGCGAGGGACGTACCGAGCCTGCCCGGCCCGATAATGCCTATCCTGCCCGTATCTAAATTGCCTATCCTCATAATGGATGCTCTCTGAGCCTTATCCCTCTTCTGCTTAACAGTCGAGACTTTGACTTCTCTATTACAAGGCTTCCCCTCTCCCTGAGGAAATGAGGGGTGTTGTATGATGCCATCCGATCCAGAATGGTAATTATAGGTAAAAAGAGACCACGATGTCAAATATTAATTCGTCAGATAAAAACAGCTTGCCAAATATGTCCTTTATGTGCATATTGATACATATGATAGTACATATAAAAGGAGCTCAGTATGAGAACGACATTGAATATTCAGGATGACCTCATCAATAAGGCGTTTCAGTTGACGGGAATTAAGGAAAAAACATCCTTAGTCAATCTTGGGCTCGAGGCCTTGATCGCAAGGGAGAGCAGCAGGAGACTGGCAAAACTCGGGGGAAGCGAGAAGAAACTGAAGGTGATTCCTCGCCGCAGGATTTAAGGCAAGAACAAATGATCTTGGTTGACACATCGGTATGGGTGTCCCATTTAAGGGCAGGGAATACCGATCTTGAGAAACTGTTGAATGAGGGGGGAGTTGCCTGCCATCCTTTTGTGATTGGTGAACTCGCTTGCGGCAATCTCAAAAACAGAGCTGAAATCTTGTCATTGCTAAATGCACTACCCAGGGTACAAGCAGTGACGCATGATGAAGCAATGTATTTTATTGAAGCCAACAAGCTGACAGGAAGGGGCTTGGGTTATATTGATATACATGTTCTTGCTTCTGCCGTTTTGAGCGAAACGCCGCTTTGGACACTCGACAAGAAACTCAGCGGTACAGCTTTAATGTTAAAGGTGCACTATACCCTGAGATAACCTGTTGTCCAGGGAGCATCTGAAATAGCTTATACAGAACCAGCATTTGTTTGAATCAGTGTTTGAACTTTAACTAAGAATATTAATTCAGGAGTTTATTATGGCACTATTGAAGGAAGGTGTTGTTCCCATCGGGCGAACGATGTTTATCCCCAAGGACGGGGGCTTGACTAAGGACAGTCTGGAGGTTGAATCGAACGGCCAGTATCAGATTGTAGAAAGACCCGACCGTTTCGAGATCAAGAACGCTGAATGCTGCAGAAGCATCATCATCAAGGTCAAGACAAAAGAATAATTACTGACGAGGAAGGCGCTAAACCAGGACCGTCCTGGTTCAAGGATAAACCGGAGGGCGGAAATCTACCAGCGGCCTTCAGGCAGGGCATTCATTCATCCCCTCTCATGATCAACGGAAACGTCAGGATACAACCCTAAGTATCTTCGGATTGTTCCTATCGGAGGGCTCCGGTATGCTTTTCGGGTAGCCGATTATGATAGGAGCGACTATCCTGCAGTCCTCGGGTATGCCTATTTCCCGCCTGATTTCTGGATTTCTTACGTTTGTTCCCAAGCCTATCCAGCAGGTTCCCAATCCACGCGCTGCGGCAGCAAGCATGAGGTAGCAGGCAAAAAGGGAACAATCCACATCGAGCAATCGGTGGTCCTGGGGACCAATCACATAAACCAGGCAGGGGGCATTGTAGAACACGTTGAATTCTTCGTTTCGCAGAATATCTTCGTACTTCTTGGCGGGAGAGTCAGGATTCTGGGCAATATCGGAAAGGAGATTTTTCTTACTCTCATCGGAAAGCCTTTTCATGGTCTCCTTCCGGTTAATAACAACAAACTGCCAGGGCTGGCCATTGCCCGAACTCGGGGCAAGACAGGATTCCCTGATGATGTCTGTGACTGTACCCAGTGAAACCTCTTTCTCCTGAAAATCCCGAATGGATCGTCTATTCTTCAAGAGCTCCTGGAATTCCATGATAACCTCCTTTCACATATATGGATTATATCACACATCACTCCTCAGGGCTTGGCAATAATTTTTTTCTGATTACGTGAATGGCCGTTGCCTTGAAGGACGCCGTAATATCCATGCCCTCGTGCATAGACAGGTCTTCGCGGGCATGATTTGTCACGTAGGTAACCAGGTGGAAACCACAATCAAGTTCTACTTTATAGAAGGCGCCGGAAGGGATAATCCTTTTTACCACACTTGAGAATACATTTCGGGCACTGGTAATTTCCTTCGAGGAACCCGTCGATACAGTTACATTCTCCGGGCGGATGCAGAGAATCACAGACTCCCCGGGGCTTGCATCGCCCACGGCTTCAATAACCCTGCCTGCAACGGACACTGAAAATGTTCCCGCATTCCTTCTTATAACCTTCCCCGTCAGAATCGTCTCCGTCCCGACAAAAGAAGCAACAAATTCATCCACAGGATGGTTCATCACTTCTACGGGAGACCCTATCTGTACGATCTTTCCCTCATTCATAACAGCAATCTGATCCGATAACCTCAGGGCCTCCATCTGATCGTGGGTTGCCATAATACCTGTCGTTCTTGTCTCACGAAGAATCAACTCCAGGTCTCCCATCAGGGATTCACGGGTCGGCGGGTCGAGGAACGAAAAGGGCTCGTCAAGGAAAATGATTTCAGGTCTAATAGCAAAGGCCCGGGCAAGGCTCGTCCGTTGCGCTTCCCCGCCAGAGAGCTTCTTCGCGGACCGAGCAACGAGGTGACTGATGCCAAATCGCTCCAGAGATTCTTCCACTAAGAGCGTGATCTGATCCTGCCTCATCCCTCTGATTTTCAAACCCGCTGCCACATTCTCAAAGACCGTTGTATCAAAGAGGAGAGGTTCCTGGAATACCATGGCAAGATTCCTTCGATAGTCAAATACAGTATGATTTGAACCTACTCTTCGCCCTCTGAAGATAATCTCGCCTTGAAATGATTTCAAGAGACACGATAACGCCAAAAGCAACGAGGACTTTCCTGCGCCGTTCGGCCCGATAAGGCAAAGCACTTTCCCCTCGGGAACCCCAAGATAGGGAATGTCCAGAACGGATACCCCACCCCTCTTGACCTGGAGATTTTTCACTTCCAGTATTGACTTCCAGGAGTTCATCGCGGCCTTTCTCTCTGCTGGACATGAGTCAGGATGGCATTGATGAAAAAGGCGAGGAGCAGCAGGATAATGCCGAGGGCCATGGCGATATCAAAATTACCCTTGCTTGTTTCCATAACCGTTGCCGTAGTCAGTACGCGCGTGTATCCCTTGATATTTCCACCGACCATGATGGAAGCTCCCACTTCAGAGATAACGCCGCCGAACCCCGCCATGATGGCCGCCAGGAGCGGGAGGCGAGCCTCCTTGACAAGAATCCACACCATCTGAAGACGGGTTGCGCCGAGAGCCAGTATCTGCAATCTGAGATTTGCGGGAAGTTGCTGCATGGCGGCCAGGCTGATGCCCATGACAATGGGTGTGGCAATGACGGCCTGTGCAATGATAATGGCTGCTGGCGTGTAGAGGATCTCCATGAAACCCAGGGGCCCGTTTCGCCAGAGGAAAATAGTAACAAAGAGACCCACCACCACCGGAGGCAGTCCCATCCCCGTATTAATCAGGCTTACGACGATCCTCCGCCCGGGGAACTGCGTCAGGGCAACCAAGGTTCCCACGGATACCCCGATTAGCAGGCTGATAAATGTCGCTATCCCCGATACCTTGAGGGAAAGCCAGGTAATACCTATAACTTCAGGATCGAGAGTGAACAGAAGAATAAGGGCCTGCTTTATTCCTTCGATAATTATGTCCATGAACTATTACCCTATAGAAAAAACTCACATCATGTCATTTCGACCACCGGGAGAAATCTTTTTTGAGTTGCTGGAGATTTCTCAGTCACTATGTTCCTTCGAAATGACACACCTGGCTGCTTGAGCCGGCGCCGGGCAAATCCCGTCATTACGATACATCATAAAACAAAAATTTGATATTACTTGCCTAACGCTTCTTCTTTCTTACCGGCATCGGGGAAGAACAAAGGCGAACCGTATTTCTCCACGCCGAACTTTCTGATAATGTCCTGAGTCTGCCTGGAGACCATGAAATCGGCAAACGCCTTTGCGCCGCCACTATTCACCTTGGGCCATTTTGCAGGATTGACATCGATGACATGATAGATATTGAGAAGGACGGCATCCCCTTCCGCCAGGATATCAAGGCCGAGGTTTTTCTTTAAAGCGAGATATGTTCCCCGGTCGGCAAGGGTGTATGTTTTTTTCTCGGCAGCGACATTCAGCGTCTGTCCCATCCCGAGGCCTGTCTGCTGGTACCACTTCTGTCCTTCCGGGTTTATCCCGGCAGCCTTCCATATGGACTTTTCCTTGGAATTGGTCCCCGAATTGTCTCCTCGTGACATAAAGACGGCATTGGCCGAAGCAATCTTCCTGAAGGCCTCAATAGACGACTTAGATCCCTTGATCCCTGCCGGGTCTGTCTTCGGTCCTGCAATAATATAGTCGTTATGCATTACGAGCCTTCTGTTGACGCCATAACCCTCCGCCATGAACTTTTTCTCCGCATCCGGCGAATGGACCAGGAGCACATCCGCCTCTCCCTTCTGGCCCATGGCCATGGCCTGGCCGGAACCCACGGCGATCGTCTTGACAAAATAGCCCGTTGCCTTTTCGAAAATAGGCAAAAGGACATCGAGAAGACCGGAGTCCTGGGTGCTGGTGGTTGTTGCAAGAATAATATTTTTGTGCTGAGGCTGCGCGGCAATTGCAGGCAACGCGAAGAATACAACGGACATGACAAATATTATCAGTGCAATCGAAACGGTGCGATTAAGTCTTTTCATCATTTTACCTCCTGATTAACAGCATTACCTTTTTACTAATTTTACAACTATTTTCCCCCTTGCTCTTTCACCCACTCTTTTGAATTAGGGAAAAACAAAGGGGCTCCGAACTTGTCTTTGCCGAAATCACGGATGATCTTCTGACCTTTCTCCGGCGATGTGAGCCATGCAACAAATCTTTGGACATCTTTCTCATTCACCCTGGGAAATTTTTTCGCATTAACCGGTATGAGGGAAATATAATTCAACAATGCCTCATCCTTTTCGACGAGAATGACAAGTTTGATTTGATTCTTTATGGAAAGATAGGTTGCCCTATCTATCACTGTATAAGCCTGCTGCTGGTCCGTGTAGCGGAGGGTCGGGACATTTCCTTCTGATCCCTTTTCATATATATTATACCAGGGGCCGGACGGCTTGATCCCTGCCTTCGCCCAGAGTTCCATTTCCGCTACATGGGTACCCGATTTGTCTCCACGGCTTATGAATGCAGCCCCTGTCTCAGAAATTTTTCTGAGGGCCTCCGTTGCCACACTCAAACCCTTAATGCCTGCCGGGTCATTTGCAGGACCGACGACGACAAAATCATTGTACATCAAGGGAATTCTCTCGGTTCCGAAACCATCCTTGATGAATTTCTCTTCGAGGGATTTCGCATGCACCATAACCAGGTCGACATTCCCTTGCTCTGCGATCTTCAGGGCTGCCCCTGTCCCGGCGCCCACATGCCGCACACGGATGCCCGTCTCCTTCTCGAATTGATCCTCCAGGACACTTACAATGCCCGCATCAATAGGCCCGATCGTGCTGGCCATCAGGATAAACTTCCCGGTTTGCGCCATGGCTGATCCCGGAAAAACCACGGTCAGCAATAACAACAGTCCGCATAACCACTTTGTCATCTGAAATTCTTTTTCCATAAATGTGCCTCTTTCAATCATGTCGTTGAATACAGAACTTTTCCTGAGTCCTTAAAGTCGTACCCGCCCAGTTTGCTGACGCGCCTCCGAAAATCCCTTGACTTGAGAACTTCAATAAAGGCCTGGACCCCTTTTGTAAAAAAGGTTGATTGATCAAGAATCATATCGAAGTTCTCGCGCGTAATGGGGACAAAAGAAAGACCCAGGAGTTTAGCAACCGCTGCAGTGGCTATGCCTGTGTCGGCTTCCTTTGACAGAACAGCAAGACCCACTTCGAAATGCGTAAAGACCTCCGTATTGTAGCCGGAGATATCACCGGCAGAAATACCCATATCGTCCATATGGTAATCAAGAAGAACCCGTGTTCCGGATCCCTTCTGCCGGTTTACAATTTTCACCCCTTCTTTCACGAGATCGGCGAATCCGCTAATATGCAAAGGATTGCCATGAGCCACGATCAATCCCACTTCCCTATGGAAGAGATTGACTACTACGGCTTTTATATTAGGCAGGTAGGTGGATAGATAAGGAATATTGTACTGGCCGCTTTTCGCGTCAAGCAAGTGGGACCAGGCGATATCGGTAAAGCCCATATTGAGGGCATTGAGTCCCTCCGTGCTGCCTGTATTTGCAGAAAAGATATAGAAATCGGGGTGACGCTTTTTTATATAAGTTTGCAGCATGTCGAGGATGGGATCGTTGCTTCCCGATGCCAGGAGTCCCCCTTCTATGCGCCTGCTCTTCTGTCTTGCCTCTTTGACCCCCTGCTTTGCATTCGTTTCAATCCATTCATCGATTAATCTCTTGGGGAAGATCCACTTCCCCGTGACCCTGGTGGCAGGAATCCTTCCTGATTTGATCAGTCCGTATACCTGTTTTTCATGAATATCGAGGTAGCGGGCCACCTCCTTCGTGTTCATTACTTCCTCTGACATAGTTCCCCCTCGATGAATAAATTGAACATCATATATAAGATTAATTCAGCCATCCGCGGAGGTCAAGGGAATTTAGGTAACAACAAAGAGCCCCGTTGGTCTACCCGGGGCTCTTTGGAGTGTGACGGAATCTATAGCAACCAGATTAGAAAGTAAGCGTTAGTTTGTGCGTCACAAGATAGTCGTTATCAACGGTGGCTCCTGAAGAGGTGCCTTTGAACCAGTCACCTGCCCACAGGTAGCCAAAGCCGACCATGTAAGAGAGGTTGTCATAGATCTTGTAGGTTGCCATAAGATCAAGCTCGCCACCGATGCTATTGGACTGCCAGTTCGCCGTTGAGCCGGCCTTGTCCGCCTGGGCAACGGTATAGCTCGCCTTTACATCAAGTTTCGGTACGGGCTTTATGCCGGCGAAGATCTGCAATGCCCCGACGTTGTCATTATTGTAAGCGGGAAATGTCGTGGTCGTCAAACCATTCTGACCCCCCAACAGACCGTTCCACCTGCCAAGGTCGTAGTTGAAAAGGATAAGACAGGGGGCAAAGTCGGTACCGATCTTGGCTCCACCTTCATATTTGGTGCCTGAACCTAAATCGTCACCCGCCGCATAGAATGCCAAGGCGCCTACATAGGCCGGTGCAAGATCAACGTTAGCCATGACATAACCACGCCAGCCTTGATGATCTACGTTCCGTTGGGTTGTACTGTTTTCAACATTGTACTCTCTATATTTGCCCGTGTAGAAACCGAACTCCGTCTCGACATAAACAATACCGAACGCCGCCCTGGCATACGGTTGGAACAACGTGTACTTTCCCTTATACCCGGTGCTGGGATTAACGGCAGTGCTGGTATCGAGAGTATATGTTATATAAAGACCAGCGTCTCCCTTATTCCACTTGTACCCGCCGAGGACGCCATACGTTTCCGTGTCGTTGTCCACCGCATAAGTGGATACCCCGACATTGCCGGCGGGGCCGGTAATGCTGTAACCCTTCTTGCCTTCCGTCTTATCCCACCTTGCTCCCCAGAAGAAAGTGCCGGTATCCCAATCCCACTTGACCCTATTGCCGTAGGCCTGTTCGCCGGTATTACCAAACGCAGTACCCCATGTGCCCTGCGTCTGGTATCCTACCCTTAATTCGCCAAAACCGCCGGGGACATTCAAGGTAACAAATGCATGCGTGAACTTGATGTTCTCGGATTCCTGGTCATTGCCGGCAAGAGTCGTTGAGGTAACTGGCGTTGTGGTCCGGGCAGCACCCCATATCTTTTGCAGGGCGTCAAAACGGGTCGTCAGCATCAGGCCTTCCTGAACCTTGAAGTCCGTCTGCACCCTGAGCCTCTGCCACACATTGGATACGGATGCACCGCCCTCTTTCATCAGCGAGCGGTTGTTGTCATAGTAGCCCTGTGCAACATAGGACCCGCTGAACTTGACATCCGCCGCAGATACAGGCAAGGCGAATGCCATGATTACAACAATCGACAATAAAACTATACAAACCTTTCTCATTTTTCCTCCTTTCCTTTTATTAAATGATCTATCCGGGCATGATTTGTGGAACGATCATTTATTTTGTGCAATCAGCATACACTCAGAATATTACAACTTGATGACAGAACGAATAAGGTTTTGTTAATATAGCTTACATAGTTATTACGCATTTTTCCAGGCGGACTGAGTACATCCTTCCGATACAAATTCTTATGTAGATCGGCATTATACACAATGACAGCAACATTGCAAGATAAAATATTACAAATTATTACTTATTATTACTTTTGCATTTTCAGTATAATATTCATGGTAACTTCATAAAAAGCAGTCACTTTAGGGCTTGTGACATCATGGCAGGCAGGGTATGTTAGAAAATATTCTCTCATTCGTAGATAGATGAGGATCTAAATATGATACGGGTGAAGCCGGACCCCAAAATTTCAGAGGCGTATTTATGAGAAAGATGTCCAGGATAATTATTCTGCTTTCCCTTCTCATCTTTTCCTTTCCCCCGGCCCTTCTCGCAAGAGAATCCGCGACTGTTGATTTGACGATCCTCCATGTCAACGATACGCATGGCCGCATCCTGCCTTATGTTGAAGGAACTTCAGGTGAACGGCAGATGGTCGGAGGCGCCGCCTATCTCGCCCGTACGATCCAGGCAGAGCGGTCAAAAAATCCCGACGGCACCTTGCTGCTTTCCGCCGGGGACATGTTCCAGGGAACGCCCGTCTCCAACATCTTCAAAGGCCGATCCGTGACAGATGTGATGAACTATCTGAAGTTCGATGCCATGGCCATCGGGAATCACGAATTCGATTGGGGAATGGATGTTCTCCAGCATCTTGTCGCTTCTTCCCGATTTCCTTATCTCTCCGCGAATATTAAGGATGAAAGGGGCAGATATCTCCCCGGCGTTAAACCGTATGTCATCGTCATGAGAAAGAACGTGAAAATTGCAATTATAGGCATTACCACGCCTGAAGTTCCCCGCATTACAACGCCTGGCCGCTTTAAACACATGACCGTTGACAGGCCCGAAGACATCCTCCCCCGGTTTATAAGAAAGGCAAAGGATGAAGGAGCCATGATGATCATCGTTCTTTCCCATCTGGGATTAGACGCCGATAAAGACCTGGCTCAAAGTAATCCTGGCATCCATGTTATTGTTGGAGGACACAGCCACACGGCATTGGAGAATCCCGTGGTGGCAGGAAACACAATAATCGTCCAGGCAGGCGCCTATGGATTGTATCTGGGCGTCTTGAAACTCAAGATCGATCCCGATACCGGAAAGATCATCCGCCATACGGAAGAGACAGAGCTTGAAAAAGTTATGGCCGGCAAGGACAGGCCGTATGATAAGGAGTTGGCAAGTATCATTCAAGCTTACTATGGCCGGATAGAAAAAGAATACAGCAAAGTTGTCGGTGAAACTTCCGTTCCTCTGGTAAGGTATCACCAGCGCGAATCAAACATAGGAAATTTTATATGTGACACCATGCGGAAGAAGACAGGCACGGATATAGCCTTCATCAACAGCGGCGCTATCAGGAACAATATCCCCAAAGGGAGAATTACCCTGGAGCAGGTCTTCACCCTGCTACCATTCGATAACATCCTTGTCACCATGAAACTCACAGGGAAACAGATACTGGAAATCCTGGAGCAGAACGCGAAGCTGGAGCATGGCATCCTGCAGGTGTCGGGCATTGCAATAAGACATGATATATCTGAACCGGCGGGCTCCAGGGTTCGGGAAGTGCATATAGGAAGACGATCTTTAGATCCTGAAAGGACTTATACAGTAACGACAATCGATTTCCTTGTCGCAGGGGGAGACGCATTTTCCCCATTCAAGGAAGGGAAGAATATCATGTACGGAACGGCTCTGAGAGATGTATTCGTCTCATATCTCGAAAAGCATTCTCCCATCTCCCCCCGAATAGAGGGGAGGATTATCATGAACGCACCATTGAAGAGTCTAAAATTTCATGATGAGGGGATAGCTTTCCCCCGTATCAGCCTCTTTGATTTGCAATCGCAGCTCGACGGCCTTTTTCGACTCGCCGGGGAAGAATATGAAGCCCTGGGCAATGTTGCCAGGCAGGACGGAACGACGTTCGAGGGACCTCTTTTCCAGGTCCGATCTGATTTGTGCCTGAACATCGCCATCACTCATCCCCTTTAAACCACCCCCGGTGATCCCTCCTGCCGCGCCCAAAGCCGCCCCTTTCATTGCCGCATCAGCAACATTGTGGCCCGTTACAATGCCGATTGCCGCGCCTATGACACCGCCGGCAATGCCGCCAAGCACTCCGTACTTGCCTCCCTCCGGTGCTACCTTTCCGAACTCCGTTTTCTTCTGTATGCGATCGTAGGCCATCCTTTCCTCGAGCACGGGCCAGAGGTTGTTATCTGCATCCACCAGGAACGTTTGATTGGCTACAATATCAATCGGGTGCTTCCCTTTGTTATCGAAAATGACTCTGACAGGAAGCAAACCTGCACCAATTATATCAAATCCGAAAGCGTCCTCTGCTTCTTTCTTGTCTCCGTATGCTTGAGCAGCGATAGTCGCTCCGGCGACCTCCTTTGCATTGGGATAAGCCGCAGGCATTTTGAAAGGCACTACCTTCGATTCATAGCTTGCACATCCCAGGACAAAGGCAATGGCAGTGATCACTGAAATAATCCCGATGGCTCTTTTAATCAACATTGTTGCGCCTCCTAAATTCAAATACGTATTGAATATCTTACAAAAAAGGTGGTCTCTTTGTCAACAGATGAGAGTTCCAATGATTTTCATGTTGACAGGGTGCAGCCACTCTTTGATAATTGATTAATCAAGAATCTGATATGAAAGACGAATACCAAGTTATCACACTCTCTTTTCACTGAACGCCGGAGGCTGACTATGAAAAAGCCATGTGTAGGAATAAGCCCCTGCCTCTTTGAAAAGGTATTTGCCTATAAGAGATTGCGGGACTCAAAAGAGAAAGAGCGATAAGACATGTCATCCTTCGAGAGATTCCCTTTTCAAAACCTCGCCGGTTCTTCCGATGACCACTTTTTCCAGGGGGATATTTTTGCCAGCCATATTCATGCCATCCCGGATAATTACGGGAAGTCCCTGACAGCATGGCACTTCCATGACGAGCACAGTTATGCTCCTGATATCTGCCTCCTGAAATATCTGTGCGAATCTCTTCACGTACATATCTGATTCATCGAATTTCGGGCAGCCCATGAGAACTACTTTGCCTTTCATAAAATCATCGTGTAGCCGCGGATAGGCAACAGGCGTACAATCCGCCACAACCAGAAGGTCTGCTTTCTTTAGAAATGGGGCAGTCGGCGGTACGAGCCGGATCTGAACCGGCCAGTGGGACAGAGCCGAAGCGATATCTGTCTGCGCGACGGTTTTATTTGCGTCCCGGCTTGGCTGTAGAGATGCAAAACTCACGATTTGCGATGACGGGCATCCGCAGGCCATTGTCGGCGCTTCCGGAACCGGCCCTGTTTCTTGAGATTTCATGTGCTCTTCCACCGCCGCCTCGTCAAACTCATCCGCCTCACGTTCAATAATTTTAAGGGCGTCCCTGGGACACTCACCAAGACAGGCCCCCAGGCCATCGCAATATATCTCCGCAACCAATTTGGCCTTGCCATCAATGATCTGAATGGCACCCTCGGCGCAGGCAGGAACGCATAACCCGCAGCCGTCACATTTCTTCTCATCAATCTGGATAATTTTTCTCTTTGCCTTCATAAATCCCCCCTACGTTCTCCAATATTGTGGGCGACAACTTTTCTAATATCCGCTGAATTTTCTTTAGTATATCCATCCTCAGGTCTTTACGCATTGACAAAAGTCAATTTTTTTAACTTTATTTTCTATTTTTTCCTTTTGGGCAACAATTTATTACATTATAATGAACCCAGATCCAAAAAAGTCTCACGCAAGAAAAGGCCGGTAAGTTTGTAAGGAGAATTCCCGTGAATC
>Ga0315287_10000752_pt1 | contig 28831 bp, 25 predicted proteins | sample YL17G11_0_MG_FD_205037 | JGI IMG/M metagenome (GOLD analysis project Ga0315287, IMG submission 205037) | Sediment microbial communities from Yellowstone Lake, YNP, Wyoming, USA - YL17G11_0 | ecosystem: Environmental > Aquatic > Freshwater > Lake > Sediment | place: USA: Wyoming | collected...
AGACCCCGATTTACCCGATTTACGGGTCTGTCCCCGGTTTAGCCCGGTTTACGAATCAGACGACGTCCCGCGCCCTCGCGCCCGCTTCGTCGACCTCCAGATAGCTGCCGCGGTCGTACCAATCGGACAGCACCCACCGCTCGCAGGCGCGGCCGTCGACGACGAGCTCGTGGCGTGCCGGCCGATGGGTGTGGCCGTGAATCATCCGGCGGACGCGGTGCGCGCGCAGTGCCTGCACGACGGCGTCGGCGTTGACATCCATGATCTGCCGCGTCTTGCCGGCGGTCGCCGTCCGGCTCTTGCGCCGGAACCATGCGCCGATGCCGCGGCGAAGCGGGTACGGCAGCGCGAGGAAGCGGCGCTGCCGCGTCCTGTCGTGCCACCACACGCGCAGGCGCTGGTAGGCTTCGTCGTCGGTGCACAGCTCATCGCCGTGCAGCAGCAGCGTGGGCACGCCGTGCAGGTCGACGACGACCTGCTCCGGCAACAACGTCGCCCCGGCGGCCTCGGCGAAGCGCTGTCCGATCAGCATGTCGCGATTGCCGTAGATCACGCCGACGGGAACGCCGGCTGCGGACACCTTGCGCAACGCCGAAGCGACCCGGGCGGCGACCGGGTCGCGCAACTGGTCGTCGCCGATCCAGGTATCGAACAGGTCGCCGAGGACATAGAGCGCACCGGCGCGCCGCGCGGGACCCGCGCAGAACGTGTCGAACGCGTCGAGGAGCGCCGGGCGAACCGGCGACAGGTGCAGATCGGAGACGAACAGCGCCGGCGGCATTACGCCGCGACTTCCTCGGCACGCAGGACGATCACGTCCTCGCGCGGCACGTTCTGGTGGGAGCCGCTGCTGGCCGTGGCCACGGCCTTGATCCGGTCGACGACGTCCTGCCCGGAGGTCACCTTGCCGAACACGCAGTAGCCCCAGCCCTGCGCCGTCGGTGCCGTGTGGTCGAGGAAGTCGTTGTCGCCGACGTTGATGAAGAACTGTGCGGTCGCCGAGTGCGGATCCGACGTGCGCGCCATCGCCACCGTGTAGCGCCTGTTCTTGAGCCCGTTGGCAGCCTCGTTGGCGACGCCGGCGCGCGTGGGCTTCTGTTTCATTCCCGGTTCCATGCCGCCGCCCTGGATCATGAAGCCATCGATGACGCGATGGAACACCGTATTGTCGTAGTGGCCATCGCGGACGTATTGCAGGAAGTTCGCGACGCTCTTCGGCGCGCTCGCGGCGTCGAGCTCGAGGGTGATGTCGCCGTGGTTGGTGTGCAGGATGACCATGAGCGTTGCCCTATTTGGCGTCGATGACGACGGCCTTGGTGATGATGACCTTCTCCGCCGGCACGTCCTTGGGGAAGGGGCCGCCGGCGCCGGTGGGCGCCTTCGCGATCTTGTCGACGACATCCATGCCCGCCACCACCTTGCCGAACACCGTGTACCCGTAGCCCTGCGGGTCGGCGGAACGGAAGTTGAGGAACTTGTTGTCGTTGACGTTGATGAAGAACTGCGCCGTTGCCGAGTTCGGGTCGCCGGTGCGCGCCATCGCCAGCGTGCCCGCGACGTTCAGCATGCCGGCCTTGCTCGACTGTTCGGATTCGATCGGCACCGGCGGCTTGGTCGGCTTCTGCTGGAAGTCGGGCGTGAAGCCGCCGCCCTGGATCATGAAGTTCGGAATGACGCGGTGGAACTGCGTGCCGTCGTAGTGCTTGGCCTTCACGTAGTCGAGGAAGTTGGCCACGGTCTTCGGCGCGGCGTCGGCGAAGAGCTCGACGCGGATCTTGCCCGCCGTGGTGTCGAACTCGACCTGCGGGTTCGCCGCGGCCGCGGGCAGCGTGGCGGCGAGCGAGGACATCGCCAGTGCGGCGAGGACAATCAGAAACGGGCGACGCAACATGCGGAAGCTCCTTCGTGGGTTGAAATAATGGCGTGCGGCGGTCTCATTTTGGCGCGAGCAGCTGGCGCACCAGCACCAGTTTCGCCGGGGCGGTCTTGTTGGCCTTGTCCAACGCGGCGGCGCGATTGTACTCGGCCGCGGCGAGCCGGGCGTAGACGTCGCCCAGATTTTCGTGCGCCACGGCCCAGTCGGGTGAGGCGCGGATCGCGGTCTCCAGCACGATGCGCGCGTTCTCGTAGTCGCCCTTCTGCGCGTAGATGACCGCCAGATTGTTGTAGGGTTCGGGCAGCTCCGGGTAGTCTTCGACCAAGCCCCGGAACGTCGCGATCGCGGCCGCGGTCTGCCCTTGCTCGGTCTGCGCGACGCCTTTGAGGAAGCGCGCCTGCGGCTCGCGCGGCCGCGTGGCGAGCAGCGCGTCGATCCGCGCGTTCGCCGCCGCATACTCCTTCCGCGTCATCAGGTCCCGGGTTTCGCGCAGCCCCTGGTTGTAGGCCTTGCGGGCGTCCCCGGACAGCTCGGCCGGGACGACCGCGGCCGGCTCCTGCTCCGGCGCGGCACCGACGCCGGAAAGCGGGGCCGAGAGCGCGAGGCCCAGGGCGAGTGCGGCGCGGAAAGCGCGGAAGTTGAGTGGCACGGACTTAAGGCATCGGCGGAAGGCGCGATTCTACCGCAGTTGCCGCAACCGCTCGATCGTCGCGTCGATCAGGCGGCGCGCGATCGACACCCGGTTGGGCAGGCTGGGCAGCGCGTCGAGCGTGAACCATTGCGCGTCGGCGATCTCCTCGTCGCACGGCCGCATGTCGCCGCCGGCGTATTCCGCCGTGTACGCGATCATCAGCGAATGCGGGAACGGCCACGACTGGCTGGCGAAATAGGTGATGCCGGTGACGCCGACGCCGACTTCCTCGCGGACTTCGCGGTGGATGCAATCCTCGATCGTCTCGCCGGGCTCGACGAAGCCGGCGAGCGCGCTGTACATCGCGCCCGGAAAGCGGTGCGAACGAGCGAGCAGCAGGTCGCTGCCGCGGGTGACCAGCACCATCATGGCTGGAGAATTACGCGGGTACGCGATGTGGCCGCAGGCCGGGCACTCCTTGGCCCGCTCGCCGGCCCGGTCGCGCATGGGCATCGCGCAGCGGCCGCAATAGCGATGCGTGCGATCCCATTCCGCGATCTGGAAAGCGCGTCCGGCGAGCGCCAGCAACGATTCAGGCAGCGCGAAGAACAGCGAACGCAGTCCGGCTGCTCGGAATCCGGCGGGTGCGGGTGTGTCGTCCGCCAGCACGAGCGCGAGGCAGGGGATGCCCGAGAGCTCGCCGAGGTAATGCTGCACGCCGCACGCGCCCGCGGCGTCGAGTTCGGCGAGCGTCGGAACGACGGGAGGGTCGTCGGCACCGCCGGCGACGAGCAGCTTCCCATCGACGAACGCGAACGCCAGCGCGGAGTCGGCGACGACAGCGGGCAGGTGGTGCGAGGGACTGAATTCCGGCGGCGTGTGCATGGAAACGGATTATCGCGCGGCGGGAGCGATTCCGGGGTACGGTATAATTTCAGTTTGCTTCGAGAGTGCAAATAATGGAAGCCGAACAGCTGAACCAGATCGCCGCGTCAATCACGGGTCTGCGGGCACGCGCCGCCGACCTGCGGAGGTATCTTTGACTTCGATGTGAAGGCGGCGCGCCTGGAGGAAGTTGCGCGCGAGCTCGAAGACCCGAAGATCTGGGACAACCCGCAACGGGCCCAGGAGCTCGGCAAGGAAAAGAAGCAGCTCGACGACGTCGTCGGCACGCTGTCCACGCTCGACACCACGTTGAAGGACAGCGGCGAACTCTTCGAGCTTGCTCGCGCCGACAGCGACGATCCGACGCTCGAGGCGGTGGGTAACGACGTCGCGGCGGCCGAAACGATCGTCGCCGGTCTCGAGTTCCGACGGATGTTCAACCATCCGATGGACCCCAACCCGTGCTTCCTCGACATCCAGGCGGGCGCGGGCGGCACCGAGGCGCAGGACTGGGCGTCGATGCTGCTGCGGATGTACCTGCGTTACTGCGAGCGGCGCGGCTACGTGACCGAACTGCTCGAAGAGACGCCGGGGGACGTCGCCGGCATCAAGAGCGCATCGCTCAAGGTCACCGGCGAGCACGCGTACGGCTACCTGCGCACCGAAACCGGCATCCACCGGCTGGTGCGCAAGAGCCCGTTCGATTCCAACGCCCGGCGGCACACGTCGTTCGCCAGCGTGTTCGTCTCCCCCGAGGTCGACGATTCGATCGAGATCGAGATCAATCCCGCCGATCTGCGCATCGACACTTTCCGCGCCTCCGGGGCGGGCGGCCAGCACATCAACAAGACCGATTCCGCGGTGCGGATGACGCACCTGCCGACCAACATCGTCGTACAGTGCCAGAACGACCGCTCGCAGCACCGCAACCGCGCCGAAGCGATGGCGATGCTGAAATCGCGCCTCTACGAGCACGAGCTGCGCAAGCGGCAGGCCGCGCAGCAGAAGCTCGAGGATTCCAAGACCGACGTCGGCTGGGGCCACCAGATCCGCTCGTACGTGCTCGACCAGTCGCGGATCAAGGACCTGCGCACCAACTACGAAGTCGGCGACACGCAGCGCGTGCTCGACGGCGGCCTCGACGACTTCATCGCAGCGAGCCTGAAACAGGGAGTTTGACGATGGCCGACGAAAGGAAGGACAAGCCGCCGGCGCCCGCCCGGGCGTCCGCAGCCCGGGTTGAGCCCGGCGAAACCCGGGGCAATCCGGCGGACATGGGCACCCTCCCGGACGAGAACCAGATCATCGCCGAGCGCCGGGGCAAGCTCGCGTCGCTGCGCGAGGGCGGCAACGCCTTCCCGAACGACTTCCGCCGCGATGCGCTGGCCGGCGAGCTGCACGCCGCGCACGACGCGAAGGGCAACGAGGAACTCGAGCCGCTCGGCATCGTCGTGACCATCGCCGGCCGCATGATGCTGAAGCGGGTGATGGGCAAGGCGAGCTTCGCGACGCTCCAGGACATGAGCGGGCGCATCCAGCTCTACGTCACCACCGACGCTCTCGGTGCCGAGGTGCACGACGCGTTCAAGCACTGGGACCTGGGCGACATCGTCGGCGCGACGGGCCGCCTGTTCAAGACCAAGACCGGCGAGCTGTCGGTCAAGGCCGCGTCGATTCGCCTGCTGTCGAAATCGCTGCGGCCGTTGCCCGAGAAATTCCACGGCCTCGCCGACCAGGAGCAGAAGTACCGGCAACGCTACGTCGATCTCCTCATGAGCCCCGCGTCGCGCGGCGTGTTCTTCAAGCGCTCGCAGATCGTGCAGGCGATGCGCGAATTTTTCGTTGCCCGCGGCTACCTCGAAGTCGAGACGCCGATGATGCACGCGATCCCGGGCGGCGCGGCGGCGCGCCCTTTCGTCACGCACCACAATGCGCTCGACATGGAGCTGTTCCTGCGCATCGCGCCGGAGCTCTATCTCAAGAAACTGGTCGTCGGCGGCCTCGAGAAGGTGTTCGAGATCAACCGCAATTTCCGCAACGAAGGCATCTCGACCCGGCACAATCCGGAGTTCACGATGCTCGAGTTCTACGAGGCTTACCAGGACTATCACTACCTGATGGACCTCACCGAGACGCTCTTCCGCGAGGTCGCGCAGAAGGTGCTCGGCACCACCAGCTTCAGCTATCAGGGTACCGCGATCGACTTCGGCCGGCGCTTCGACCGCCTGACGATGCCGCAGGCAATCCACCAGTACAACCCGCGCTATCCGCTGGCCGAGCTGGGAAAGCCCGAGTACCTGCAAGTGGCGCTGGTGCCGTTCGGCACCGAGGTGTTCGCGACCGACGGCCTCGGCCTGCTGCAGCTGAAGCTGTTCGAGGCGACCACCGAGGACAAGCTCGTGCAGCCGACGTTCATCGTCGCGCATCCGACCGACGTCAGCCCGCTCGCTCGTGCCAACGACGCCAACCCGCTGGTGACCGACCGCTTCGAGCTGTTCATCACCGGCCGCGAACTCGCCAACGGCTTCTCGGAATTGAACGATCCCGAGGACCAGGCGGCGCGCTTTGCCGCGCAGGCGCTGGCGAAGGAGGCGGGCGACGAGGAGGCGATGTACTACGACGCCGACTACATCCGCGCGCTCGAATACGGCCTGCCGCCGACGGCGGGCGAAGGCATCGGCATCGACCGGCTGGTGATGTTGCTGACGGACAGCCCGTCGATACGCGATGTGATCCTGTTTCCGCAGCTGAAGCGCGAGGGATGATCATGGCAACGGATTTTCGCAGCGACACCGTAACTAGGCCGACGCCGGCAATGCGCGCCGTGATGGCCGCGGCGCCGGTCGGGGACGACGTCTTCGGCGACGACCCCAGCATCAATGCACTGGAAGCGCAGACGGCCGCGTTGCTCGGCTTCGAGGCCGCGCTGTTCGTCCCGTCGGGCACGCAGTCGAACCTGATCGGCATCATGACGCACTGCGCGCGCGGCGACGAGTTCATCGTCGGCCAGGAGGCGCACACGTATCGCTACGAGGCCGGCGGCGCGGCGGTGCTCGGCAGCGTGCAGCCGCAGCCGCTGAACAATGCGCGCGACGGAACGCTGCCGCTCACGGACATCGAGGCCGCGATCAAGCCCGACGATTCGCACTTCGCGCGCACCCGCCTGATCGCGCTGGAGAACACGATCGGCGGCCGCGTGCTGCCGGGGGGCTATGCGCAGGCGGCACGCGATCTTGCCGATCGTCGCGGACTCGCGCTGCATCTGGATGGCGCGCGGCTCTGGAATGCCGCTGTGGCGCAGGGTGTTGCGCCCCGCGCCATCGCGCAGGGTTTCGACTCGGTCTCGGTGTGCCTGTCGAAGGGACTCGGCGCGCCGGTCGGCTCGCTGCTCTGCGGCAAGGCGGAGTTCATCAAGGCGGCGCGGCGCTGGCGCAAGATGCTGGGCGGCGGCATGCGGCAGGCAGGGATCCTCGCCGCCGCCGGCAGTCATGCGCTCGCCCATCACATTCCGCGGCTCGCCGAGGACCACGACAACGCCGCCCGGCTCGCCGCCGGGTTGGCGAAGCACGACCGGCTCGACGTCTCGCCGGCGCACACCAACATGGTGTTCGTCGGCGTGCCGGCCGACGTTGCCGCGCCGTTCGCCGCGCATCTCGCTGCCGACGGCGTCATGATCACCGGCACCACGCGGCAGCGGTGGGTGACGCACCTCGATGTCGCCGCCGCCGATGTCGACCGGGCGCTGGCGAGCGTGGCCGAATTTTTTGCGCACCCGATGGCCTGACCCACAACCCAACGAGCCGGCACGACCAAGCGAGGGGAAGAAGCGCCATGAGCACGACCTTCGCGACAGTCGAAGAGTTCTACCCGTTCTGATCGCGTCGGCGGTACCCCGATGGGGTATATTGACACATACCCATCCAGGGTATAACCTGCCGCCATGGCAGCCACCGTTTCCGCCGCCGTTCCCGTTCCTCCCACCGCGGCCGCTGCGGAGCGCGTGGAGCTCGGCCTCGAAGGCATGACCTGCGCCGCGTGCGCCGCGCGGATCGAGAAAGTCCTGAACCGCGTCCCCGGTGTCGCGGCGAACGTCAATTTCGCCACCGAAACCGCCACCGCGCGCTTCGATCCCGCCCTCGTCGATTCCGGCAAGCTCATCGCCGCCGTCGAGCGCGCCGGCTATCACGCGTTCCTGCGCCGCGATCCGGAGCAGGAGCGGCGCGACGACAGGCAGCGCAAGGCCGCGGCCCACGCCGCGCTGAAGCGCGAGGTGGTCGTTGCCGCCCTGCTGACCGCACCGCTGCTCGCGCAGATGGGACCGATGCTGCTGCAGGGCGACTGGTTCGGCGGCGCCGCGCACGCGGACCTGCTGCCGCGCTGGCTGCAGCTTGCGCTCGCGACGCCGGTGCAGTTCTGGATCGGCCGCCGCTTCTACGCCGGCGCCTTCAACGCGCTGCGCGGCGGCGCGGCCAACATGGACGTGCTGATCGCGCTCGGCACCACGATGGCCTGGGCGTTCAGCGCCACGGTCACGCTGCTCGGGCTCTCCCATCTGCACGTGTATTTCGAAGCGGGCGCGGCCGTGATCACGCTGGTGCTGCTCGGCAAGCTGCTCGAGGCGCGCGCCAAGGCGGGCACGTCGGCGGCGCTCGAAGGGTTGCTGAAGCTGCAACCGAAGACTGCGCGCGTGGAGCGGGCAGGCGCGATCGTCGAAGTTCCGCTGGCGGAGGTCGCGCTGGGCGAGCGCTTCGTCGTTCGCGCCGGCGAGAGCATCCCGGTCGACGGCATCGTCGCTGCCGGCACGGCGACGGTCGACGAGAGCATGCTGACCGGCGAGAGCGTGCCCGTGGCCAAGACCGTGGGCGCCAACGTGCTTGCCGGCACGCTGAACCAGGACGGCCTGGTAACCTGCGACGCGACGGGTGTCGGCAGCGCCACGCTGCTCGCGGGCATCGTGCGGCTGGTCGCCGAGGCGCAGGGTTCGAAGGCGCCGATCCAGCGCCTCGCCGACCGTGTGGCTGGCGTGTTCGTGCCCATCGTAGTGGCCATCGCCGCGCTCACGTTCGTCGTGACCTGGTGGCTCGCCGGCGACGGCACGCAGGCGCTCGTCAACACGGTCGCCGTGCTGGTGATTGCGTGCCCCTGCGCGCTGGGCCTCGCGACGCCGACGGCGATCATGGTCGGCACCGGCCGCGGTGCGCAGTTGGGCATCCTCATCCACAACGCAACCGCGCTCGAGCAAGCGGGACGCCTCACGACGCTGATCGTCGACAAGACCGGCACGCTCACCGAAGGCACCCCCGCGGTCACCGATGTCATCGCATTCGACGGCGCGTCGCGCGCGGACGTGCTGCGCATCGCGGCCGCTCTCGAACAGGGCTCGACGCATCCGCTCGCACGGGCGGTGCTGGCCGCGGCACGCGGCGAAGGGATCGAGCCGCAGCCGGTGCAGGACTACGTGTCGGTGCCGGGCAAGGGCGCTCGCGGCCGCGTCGCGTCTGGACCCGGCGAAGCGCTGGCCGGCTCGCTCGCCTTTCTCGCGGAAAACGGTTTGGTCGTGCCGCCCGCGACGGCGTCGAAGCTCGCGCGCGCCGGCAAGACGTTCGTCGGCGTGGCAGCCACGGGTAGCGTCATCGGCGTCCTCGGGCTCGCCGACCGCATCCGGCCGACGTCCGCCGCCGCGATCGCCCGTCTCAAGGCGGCCGGCATCGACGTCATCATGCTCACCGGCGACAACGCGGAAACCGCGCGCAGCGTGGCCGCCGCCGTCGGCATCGCCGACTGCCGCGCCGGCGCCATGCCGGCGGACAAGGCCGCCGCCGTTCAAGCGATGAAGGCGCAGGGCGTGATCACCGGCATGGTGGGCGACGGCATCAACGATGCGCCCGCGCTTGCCGCCGCCGACGTCAGCTTCGCGGTCGGCGCCGGGGCCGACATCGCCATCGCCGCCGCCGACGTGACGCTCGTGCGCAGCGATCTGAACGCGGTCGTCGACGCGATCCTGCTGTCGCGGGCGACGCTCGCCAGGATCCGCCAGAACCTGTTCTTCGCGTTCGCTTACAACGTGCTGGGCATACCGCTCGCGGCGGTCGGGCTGCTGAGTCCGGTGATCGCCGGCGCGGCGATGGCGGCGAGCTCGGTGTCGGTGGTGGGGAACGCGCTGCTCTTGCGGCGCTGGCGGCCGCGCGCGTGATGCGTAGCCCGGCGTTGAGCGCAGCGAAACCCGGGTGGGCGTGCCCGTGTCCGGCGCTGCCCCGGGCTTCGCTGTGCTCAACGCCGGGCTGCACGGGGCAGGACTCTGATGAAGGAGACGACGATGGAAACGGTGGACTTCAAGGTTGAGGGCATGACCTGCGGCGGCTGCGTTGCCGGCGTGACGCGCGTGTTGAAGGCGGTGGCGGGCGTGGGCGACGTTGCGGTCACGCTGACTCCCGGCGCGGCGCGCGTCACGTTCGATCCCGCGCGCACGAATCCGCCGGCGCTGCGCGCGGCGATCGAGGGCGCGGGCTATGACGTCCCGGGCTGAGCCGGGCGCGCATCCGGCGCACCCGCTCGTCGCGCGGGCGGACGGCGCCGCTCTGGCCAGGAGACTCAACCGCATCGAAGGCCAGGTGCGCGGCATCGGCCGCATGATCGACGAGGACCGCTACTGCATCGACATCCTGACGCAGGTCAGCGCCGTGCAGTCGGCGCTCGACGCGCTGGCGCTGCAATTGCTCGAGCACCATCTGCACGGCTGCGTCCAGCACGCGGTGAAGTCGGGGGACGGCGACCGCGCGATCGCGGTGGCGCTCGCAGTGATCCGCAAGTTCGCGCGGTGAGCAGCGAATCCGCGGTTGTCGTGGCCCGGGTTTCGCTGGCGCTCAACCCGGGCTGCTTGGGCGCAGCGCCCGCGCCGCGGGCGATTCAGCGCGGCGCGTTGCGCTCGATCCAGCGCGCGAACGCCAGCAGGAATTTCTGCAGGAGCTCCCGTGTCTTGTCGTTGACCAGCGCGCCGCTGTCGTCGAACAGCGCGGCGGCGTGGCCGATGTACATCTCGGGCTGCTGCAGCATCGGCACGTCGAGACAGGCCATCGACTGGCGCAGGTGGTGATTGGCGCCGAAGCCGCCCAACGCGCCCGGTGAGACGCTGATGACCGCACCCGGCTTGCCGCTCCAGACGCTCTTGCCGGACGGGCGCGAGCCGACGTCGATGGCGTTCTTCAGGGCACCTGGCACCGAGCGGTTGTATTCCGGCGTCACGAACAGCACGGCTTGCGCCGCCGCGACCTGCCGCCTGAACTCCTGCACCGGCGGCGGAGCGTCGGTGTCCCACTCCTCGTTGTAGAGCGGCAGCGTGCCGATCTCGACGATGGCGAGCTCCAGCGGCGGCGGCGCCATCGCGATCAGGACGCGGGCCATCTTGCGATTCAACGAAGCCTTGCGCAGGCTGCCGACGACGACGGCGACCTTTCGGGGGGTGCTCATGGGATGTTCTCCGGGAAGCGTGGAGGGGCGGATGGCATAATCACACACTTCGGGGTGTAGCGCAGCCCGGTAGCGCGCTTGCTTTGGGAGCAAGATGTCGGAGGTTCAAATCCTCTCACCCCGACCAGTACCATGAAGAAAATAAATTGCGCGCAACGCGTGATTGGAATTGAGATACATCAAGTATCGTACTGGCTGGAATTTCAACCGCGGGCGACCAAGAAGCCAATTCCTGTGCGCTGAGCGAGCTGGCACATTTCCCGAAGTGGCGCGTTTGCTGCGTGCCCGGATTTGACGCTGATTCAGCTCGCAGATGTCGCGTTTCCCGACCAGGCGACGTGAATCTGTGCGGTCTTCGTCGTACCGGAATCAATGCGACGATCCCGTCATTGATATCCACTGCGGCCGATCGCGAATGACTCTCAGCCTCTCAGTCCGGCCAACGGCTGCCGGTCAGTATCGCTGTGGAATTTTCCGGTAAGCGGCCATTGACGAGGCGACCGGCGCCTGGTGACCCCCGGCCGCCGCCGGGTACTCTGTCAACCTGCCTCGGCCGCGCGACCCACGCCCAGCGGCCAATGGCCGCCGGCACCGCGTGCCACCCACGCTTGAGCCTCCACGCTCGACGAGGGGGCAGGCATGGACGGCGCGTGCCGGAGGGAACGCGCACTGGGGCGGTACCAGCCGCGTCGGCCGAGCGGGAGTGTGCTCTATCGCTGCGTCCAGGAGCACTTCGAGACCTGGCTCGCCCACTGCCACGAGGGCCACTACGATGCCGGGCCGGTGCCGGCGCATGTGGAGCGGGAGTTCCGCCGTTACCTGGAATGGGGAATCCTTGCGCATGGCTTTGCCCGGGCGCGGTGCGGGCAGTGCGGGCACGATTTCCTGATCGCGTTCTCGTGCAAGGGGCGCAGCGTGTGCCCATCTCATTGCGTCGTCATCGACGGCGTGTTCGACTCCACCCCCACGGGCGGGGTCATCTTCAGTGCCGCGAGCGGGCTCGAGGCCAACGCCATCGCGCAGGTGCCGGCGACGGCAATGCGCCCACAGCGCGTGCGGGTCGCACATCATGCCGGCCCATCGCGCTGCCACGGGATCCGCTTCGTCAGGCAATGCAGCGCGAATCGCATTTGACCTACCGCAAGTTTGGTTCAGATTTGCGAATCATCGCTGCACCGAACCCGCGGCGGCGGCGTAGACTTTGTCGTTGAGTTAGTCTGGAATTGACCCTCTTGGGGGCGCAAGTGGTCTCGGGTGGCGCAGCGTGCGGCAGCCGTGTCCATCCCTGCATGGACGGTGGGACCGCTGAACGCGCTGGCGACTCTCAATTCCTCCCTGTCCGTATCGCGCCCGATGGGCGCATCCTCCCGCGCGGCGCGCGCGGGACCCTCGCCCTCCCGCGCTCTCGCCCGCGTCCGAAGTGGTGCACGAGCCTGCGCGCGCCTCTCCCGTCAGGAGTCGAGAAATGCGTGCTCGAATCGCAGCATCCGTCATCGGATTGATCACGGCGTTCTTCGGTCAATGGCGCGGGGTGGCTGCTGTAGCGGTCGCTTTGTTGCCGGGATCCTGGATGCTCCCGGCGCAGGCGCAGGTACCGCTGTCCGGAGTCGCCACGGTAGCGGTCGGCGGCCAGTTTTCGTGCGCACTGACCACGACCGGCGGCGTCAAGTGCTGGGGCAGCAATGGCAATGGCAGCATCGGCGACGGCAGCTATCTGCAGCGCCAGTTCGCCGTCGACGTAAGTGGCCTCACGAGCGGCGTCACGGTGATCACGACAGGTTTTTACCACGGTTGCGCGCTGACCACCGGCGGCGGGATCAAGTGCTGGGGCAGCAACGGCAACGGCCAGCTCGGCGACAATTCGACGACGGTCCGGCGGGAGCCGGTCGACGTCAATGGCTTCACGAGTGGTGCGACAGCAGTCGCGGCCGGCCATTACCACACCTGTGCGGTGACGACGGGCGGCGGCGTCAAGTGCTGGGGCAACAATTCGAACGGCCAGCTCGGGGATAACACGACGGCGCAGAAGCTGACGCCGGTCGACGTCGTGGGGCTGGCGAGCGGTGTGCTCGCGATTGCCGCCGGTGCCTCTCACACGTGCGCGCTGACCACCGGTGGCGGCGTCAAGTGCTGGGGTGCCAACAGCTCCGGCCAGCTTGGCGACAGCACGACCGCGCAGAAGCTCGTCCCGGTCGACGCCACCGGCCTTCCGAGCGGGGTCGCGGCGATCACCGCCGGCGGCAATCACACCTGCGTGCGCATGACCCCAGGCGGCGCGAAGTGCTGGGGCGCCAACTACACCGGCCAGCTCGGCGACAACACGTCGGCGCAGCGCAATCAGGCGGTCGATGTCAGCGGTCTCACGACCGGCGTCGCGGCGATCGAGGCAGGCTACAACTTCACGTGCGCGGTGACGGTCGGCGGTGCCGCGAAGTGCTGGGGCAACAACGAACTCGGCCCCCTGGGCGACGGCACCAACGCCAACCGTCTGGCGCCGGTCGATGTCACCGGGCTGGCGAGCGGCGTGGCCGCCATCAGCGGCGGGTCAACGCACGCCTGCGCCGCCCTGAATGGGGGTGGGGTGCAGTGCTGGGGCTCCAACGACAGCGACCAGCTCGGCGACGGCACCGATGACGCCGTGCGGGTCACCCCGGTCGATGTGGGCGGACTCGGTAGCGGCATGGCCGATGTTGCCGCGGGCTTTGGTCGAACCTGCGCGATTACGTCAGGCGGCGGACTGAAGTGCCTCGGCGCCAACGGCAGCGGCGAGGTCGGCGACGGCACGCGCACGCATGCGCTGACGGCGGTGAACGTGAGCGGGCTGACGAGCGGCGTGCTGGTCGCGGGGCTGGGCAGGAATCATTCGTGCGCCCTCGTCACCGGCGGCGGGGTCAAGTGCTGGGGGTACAACGCGAACGGCCAGCTCGGCGACAACACGACCACGGGGCGGCCTACCGCGGCGGTCGTCAGCGGCCTCGCGAGCGGCGCACTGGCGATCGCCGCCGGAGGTCAGCACAGCTGCGCCATCGCCAGCGGCGGCGTGGTCAAGTGCTGGGGGGCAAACGGCAGCGGGCAATTGGGCGACGACACCACGGCGCAGAAGCTGGTCCCGACCGACGTGAGCGGGCTCGGCAGCGGCGTGCTCGCGATCGTGGCGGGCAACCAGCACACGTGTGCGCTGACGAGTGTCGGGGGCGTCAAGTGCTGGGGCAACAATGCGAACGGCCAATTGGGCGACGACACGACGGCGCAGAAGCTGACGCCGGTCGACGTCAGCGGACTCACGAGTGGCGTGCTCGCGATCGCGGCAGGCGCCAACCACACGTGCGCGAAAACCGTCGGCGGCGGACTCGAGTGCTGGGGTGCCAACAGCTCCGGCCAGCTCGGCGACACCACCACCACGCAGCGAACGGCCCCGGTCGACGTCAGCGGGATGCTCACCGGCGTGGCATCAGTCGACGGCGGCGACTTGCACACCTGTGCGTTGATGAGCGGCGGCGGCGTCAAGTGCTGGGGTGCGGCCTGGTCCGGCCAGGTCGGTGACGGGTCGCTCGTGTGGGGGCGCACGGCGCCCGTCGACGTAAGCGGCCTCGGAAGCGGCGCGCTGGCGATCGCGACAGGCAGCCAGCATTCCTGTGCGCTGACGACCGGCGGCGGCATCAAATGCTGGGGCGACAACCTCTACGGCCAAACGACGGGTGACGGCCTGGCGGGATACCGCCCCGTTCCGGCCAACGTGTTGATGCCGGGTCCCGCCGTAACCCTGAGCGTGACCGTGAACGGAACCGGGACGGGTACCGTGACCAGCGCGCCGGCAGGCATCACTTGTCCGGGTACGTGCGTCTTCCCCTTTCCGGCCGGCCCCGGCGTGGTGTTGAGTGCGAACTCGACCGGGGGATCGGTCTTCACCGGTTGGCTGGGCGCCTGCACCGGTGCCGCCGGCTGCACGGTGACCACCGACGTCGTGAAGTCCGTTTCGGCGACATTCGCCCCGGCGGGAACCCTTGCGTCCCTCGACATCGATCTCAGCACACCGGACACCACCTATGATGCGCTGACCGATGGCTTGCTCACCATCCGCTATCTTTTCGGCTTGTCGGGCCCATCATTGATTGGCGGGGCGCTCGGGCCAAACGCGAAGAGGATTACCGCAGCGAAAATCGGCGACTACCTGACGGATATCAAGCCCGTCCTGGATGTCGACGGCAACGGCCAGGCCGATGCGCTCACCGACGGCCTGCTCATCATTCGTCACTTGTTCGGGCTGCGCGGTAATCCGCTCATCGCCGGGGCGGTCGATCCGCTGGCGACACGCAAGACGGCCACGGAGATCCAAGACTACATCCAGACCTTGAGGCCGTAAGGGGTAGCGGGTTACCGCTGTCGACGATGTGGAGTGCGTGTGCCTTCTTGCCCGCCGTGGCGCTCTTGCTGGAACGTAGATACCTGCCGTTACCGTAGTGTGAACGGCTGCTTCCATAGGTTTCGATGACCGGTCTGGAGCGCGCTGTGCGTCGGCTTCGGGTCGTTCTCGCTCCTCGGCGTAGAGATGTCGAGATCGACCAACTCCAGACGGTGGAGTTTCTACTCCACTGCGACCCATCGGTAGTGTATTGGTCCGTCACAGCCCGCGCGGCGCCGGTGGACCGTATGAGGTTCGATGCCTTGGTCGAGTTGCTCCGAGCGTTGGAGAAGCCCGAAGATCGTTTGCGGTATAGTCTCGCGCGCCGGATGGACCGATCGTGGCCAACCGACGTCTGAGGAGTACTGCATGCACAAGTTTTTGCATCACACCTTGAGGGGGGTCGCCGCGACTTTCCTGGTCGCCGGTTGCGCGACTCCGAATCAGCCCACCGCCTGGCTCGATCCGGCGTATGCGGGACAGGGGTTCCGGAAGATCTTCGTCGTGGGGCTCAGCGCGCGCGACCTCGCCGACCAGCGGGGATTCGAGAACCGCATGGTGTCGGCGCTGCAGGACGCGGGTGTGCTCGCCGTGCCCGGTTGGCAGTTCATGCCGACCGACCGCCCGCCCGATGAGGGGACCATCCGCGCCGCGGTCACGCAGTCCGGCGCCGATGGCGTGCTGCTCGCCCGGATCTCCGATTTCTCCGCGCAGTCCGAATTGGTGATGGCGCCGCCCGTGGCTGGATACGGCCCGGGGTATTACGGCGGGGCCTACCCGTATGGCGGGGCAGGCATGTACGGCGGCTGGTACCAGCCCACCGTCGAGATCGATTACCAGCGCGCCACGGTCTACACCACGCTGTTCGATGTGCAGACCGCGAAGCCGGTATGGACCTTCAACGTGCCGACGTTCAACCCGGCGACGGTGCGGCAGGACATGCCGGCCTACATCAACCAGGTCGTGGACATGCTGCGGTCGACCAGGCTTCTCCGCCCATAGCCCGAATGCTGACGGGACGCCGGACTGCGGCGGCCGATCAGCGGCCAACCGGCGCGCGGGTCGAGTGATTGGCGGGAGCGGCAAGGGGAGTCCGAGGCGGGCGAGCGTGCCTCCACCGTCGTCCTTGTTATCGTTCGTTGAAGGGCGGCTCTTGAAGACATCGACCGGCAGCTGAGGGTCGAGCGGCGGCACGTCGTCGTGAGGCAGCAGCCGGCCGAGACTGTGCAAGAAGACACTCGCCGGCATTCTGAGTTGGGCGACGATGGTGTACCTGACCTTGCAGGGTTGGCACGGACCCTTTTCGCCGTCCTGCAGCCCGTAAGAGGCGGCTACGCAGCTTGGGTAGCGTGTGGGGCCGCGGATGCCAGCGTCTTGGTCACCACGTCGGTCATCAGACCATGTTCAGTTCCTTGAAGCGGAGATACAGCTCGCGGCACGCCCAAGCATCGGTCGCCGCGTAGGCGATCTGCTGCGGCGTCAAGCGGCGCGCAGCCCAGTTCGTAATCTTCGAGCCCTTGGGGATGCGCGTACCGAGAAATATCCCGGCGAGATTCCGCACGCCCGTCTGCTTCAGGCCGTGGCGCTCCGCAACCTTGCCGAGATCCACCACCGATCTTTCGTCGAACTCGAATAACCTTTTCAGGTTACGCATATCGTCGGCCACCGACACGCCCACCTTGATGATTTTCTCTGACGAAAGGATCTCCCGCATCGCGCCGAAAAGGTCCTGCTGCTGGACCTGCAAAAGATACACAGCGCTCGCCGTAGCGAACTGCACGAGAGAGGGGAGGTAGCTCTCGCCGGGCCTGAAGGCGGGCCGTGTCTCGGTGTCAAAGCCGACTACGCCTTCCTGCAAGATGTCCTGCATCGCGTGCTGGAGGTCCGGGTGCCCCGCGACGACGTGCACCGAACCCTCGTAGCGCCGGATCGGCAATTCACTCATCTCCTCACGCGAGATCCTTTTGACGGATCCCGACGGCGGTACGGCGGTGGGGTCCTGACTCATACGCCGCATAGTAAGCCGGTTCCCCGTTGCGAGTGGGCCCAGGCGGGGCCGGTGGGTGACCTCGCTACGCTCGACAGCCCCTCAAGCTCCATGTTGTGAACGTCCGCTATCCCCAAGACGCGACGGCGGGTATTCGTGTCAATGGTCATCGCTTTGCCTTTCTCGCGTTAACGACAGCGCGGAATCGCGCTGCGGCAATGGCCTTGTCCTGCTGATTGGTCGCCTGGGTCGTCTTCTGGAAGCAAGGCAGGACGCAGATGGCTTCCTCGAACCTGGCGACTTGCCTTGCGTCCATTGAGCTTCATTGCGGTGCACCTTGACCGCGAGAAATGATACCGCTAACATTTTGCGGGCGCGGTCATCGAGGAACAGAGCTACCTGCGGGCGGCAGGTCAATCAACGGAGAGCGAACGGCATGAAACGGAGCAGAAGCACCCGTCTGAAATCCAGACCCGCGGTTGGCGCACCATGAGCGGCATCGAGTGGCCTTCGTACCGCACGTTTGGTACCCGGTCCGACTTCGACTCGCGGGCGCTCGCCGCCGAGTTGGCCGCGATCGTGGGCCCCGCGCGCGTGCTGCAGGGGTCCGAAGCGCGCCGGCAGCACCCGGGGGACATGAGCTGGCTCACCTACATTCATGCCCATCACGGGAAACCGCTCGCGTGCCAGGACGTGGTCGCCACGCCGGCGTCCACCGCCGATGTGGCGGCGATCATGAAACTCGCCTCGCGGCTGCACGTCCCGGTGACGCCTGTGGGCGGCGGCTCCGGCGTTCAGGGTGCGGCGAATGCGAACTGCGGCGGCATCCTGCTCAACATGCGCGACATGACGCGGGTGCGGCACCTGGATGTCCTGTCGCTGACCTGCACCGTCGAACCGGGAATGAACGTAAAGGCGTTCGAAGAGCAGCTCAACGCCCAGGGCTTGAGCTTCACGCACTACCCCGCATCCGCGGAGTGGGCGAGCATCGGAGGCTGTGTCGCGGCGAGGGGTTCCGGCGTGCTGTCGACGAAGTACGGTTCCATTCAGGATCACGTGCTGTCGGTCGAAGTGGTCCTGCCCGGCGGCGACATCGTCCAGCTGCCCGAAGTGCCACGGCACGGCGTCGGACCGGAATTGACGCAGCTCTTCGTCGGCAGTGAAGGCGTGCTGGGCGTCATCACGGCCATCAAGGTCAAGTTGCACCGACTCCCGGCGCGGCGCAATTTCAAGGCCTTCCGCTTCGACGGCCTTGCGCAAGGGATCGAGGCCGGCCGGCGCATCATGACGAGCGGCCTGCGTCCCGCGGTGATGCGGCTGTACGACAAGGACGCGGCGATGCACAGCCTCAATCGCGCGGTCGAGGCCGGACTCGACAGCGAGACCATGGTCATCATGGCCGATGGCGACCACCCACGGCTGGTCGACGCCGAGGCGGAGATTTGCGGCGAGATCTGCATCGCGCAGGGAGGCCGCGAACTCGCCTCCGGCATTGGCGAAGCCTGGTGGGACAAGCGCTATGTCTTTTACCACCCGCCCTACGCACCGCAGCTCCCGCAGATCTGGTGCACCATGGATGCGGTGTCGGACTTCGCCCACATCGAGGCTCTCTACCGCAACGTCACCCGCGCCATGCGCGAGTCCATCGATCCGGTCTGGGGTTTGACCGTCAGGACCCACCTGTCCCACTGGTTCGAATGGGGGTCGATGATCTACCCCCGCTTCGGCATTCCCAAGGGGCCGGACGATCTCGAGAGCGCGTTGGAGCTGCACGACCGGATCGTGCGGGCGGCGGCGCTCGCGGCGATCGAGTCCGGCGGGGTCATGAACGACCATCACGGCGTCGGCATGCGACTCGCGCCGTATCTCGAGCGCCAGCTGGGCTCGACCGGAATGGCGCTGCTCGGGCATATCAAGGCCGGCCTGGATCCTGACCGGATACTTTGTCCGGGCAAGCTTGCGCTGGGGCCGGAAGACGGCGTCAGGTGACGAAGTGAGCTCTACATCGGCCAGCCAGCCGACGGCAGGAGCGACGCCAATCGCGCGTCGCAAATCCAGGAGCTTTCTGTTACCCGGTAGCAAAGTTGCTGGCGACCCGATGGCTGGATCACGGAAGGATTGATGATGGACTTGGGCCTCGAAGGCAGGGTGGCATTGATCACCGGCGGCGGGCAGGGCATTGGCTTGGCCGATGCCCGGGCACTTGGGGCCGAGGGCGCGACGGTGGTGATCAATGACCTGGATCGCACGACCGCAGAGCGCGCGGTTTCCGCGCTCAAGGCGGACAACGTCGATGCGGTGTTCTATCCGGGCGATGCCGCCGACGAAGCGGTGGCCAAGCACACGGTCGCGGATGCCGCGAGGCGTTTCGGGCGGATCGACATCCTGATCAACAACGCAGGGATCGGCGTCAAGCCCGCGTATCGCGTCGAAGACATGCCGGCCGAGGCCTGGGACGCGATGATCCACGTTCACATGAAGAGCACCTTCCTCTGGTCGCGGGAGGTGATCCCGCACATGAAGGCCGGCGGATTCGGCCGCATCGTGAACACCTCGTCGATGAACTTCACCGGGGGCGGCAGGCCGGGTGTCGCCCACTACGCTGCAGCGAAGGCCGGCATACTCGGGTTCACCCAGACGTTGGCCAAGGAAGTCGGGCCGTTTGGCATCACCGCGAATGCAATTGCCCCGGGCTATGTCGAAACAGCCCTGATCGCGCAGTTTTCGGCGGAGATGCGCGAGCTGCTGCACAAGCAAAACCCGGTGGGCCGCCTGTGCCAGCCGGAGGAGGTCGCGGCGCTGGTGGCCTTTCTGTGTTCGACGCAGGCCGCCTTCATCAACGGCGAGCACGTCTGCATGGATGGCGGCAGACGCGACTTCTATTGGGGGTGATGTGAGCAAAGCGACCCCGCGAACCCGGAGTGCAGGCACGTGAGCACAGCAAAAACCTGGCTGATGGGCATCGACATCGGCGCCAGCAGCCTGAAGACGATGATCGTGGCCGCTGACGGCCGCGTCGGCGGCACCGCAGGGGTCGACATCGAGACCCGCTCGGCGCATCCCGGCTGGAGCGAGCAGGATCCGGCTGATTGGTGGCAGGCGCTGTGCGCGACCGTGCCGCGCGCCCTGGCCGAAGCCGGCATAGCGGCAGACGACATTGCTGCGGTCGCCTTCAGCGCCGGCGCGCACACGCCGGTGCTGGAGGATGCGCAAGGCAAGGTCATCCGCCCGGCCATCCTGTGGAGCGACGGGCGCAGCGGCGCCGAGTCGAAGGAGCTGCAGGAGAAGTACGGCGCGGAAATCCTCGCCATCGGCTGCAATCGCCCCGCGCCGACCTGGACGCAGTCGCAGCTGCTGTGGCTCGCGCGCCACGAGCCCGAGGCGCTCGCGCGGACGAAGCGGCTGTATGTCGCCAAAGACTGGCTGCGTTCGCGCCTCACCGGCACCTGGGAGACCGATCCTACCGAGGCGGTGGGCACGCTGCTGTTCGACGGCGCGAAAAACGTCTGGTCGGAGCGGCTGTGCGCGATGATCGATCTGGACATGCGCAAGCTGCCGCCCATCGTCACGCCGACCACCGTGGTGGGAACGGTCCTGCCGGCCGCGGCGCGGGCCAGCGGGCTCGCACCCGGCACGCCCGTGGTCTGCGGCAGTTCCGATACCTCGGTCGAGGCGTATGGCGCCGGCGCGATCGCGGTGGGGCAAGGCACGGTCAAGCTCGCCACGGCGGCGGCGGTCAGCATCATCGGCCGCGAGCCGCGCGTGCACCAGACATTGATCAATTATCCGTTCGCGGTCCCGGGTCACTGGTACACCATCACCGCGACCAACTCCTGCGCATCGGCGCATCGCTGGCTGCGCGACCGCTTCTTCCTCGCGCCGGGCGGCAATGGCGCCGAGGCCTTCGCCACCATGGATCGGCTGGCGGCTGCGACTGCACCGGGCGCCGACGGCCTGTTGTTCCATCCCTATCTGCAGGGCGAGCGCGCACCGCATTGGGATCCGCTGCTGCGCGCGGATTTCGTCGGCATGACGTTCCGCCACGATCGCGGCCACTTTGTGCGCGCGCTCTACGAAGGCATCGCGTTCTCGCTGCGCGACGTCCTCGAACAATTGCGCGCGCAGCACCTCGACATGGGCGAGGCGCGGATCATCGGCGGCGGGTCCAGAAGCGCGACCTGGCGGCAGATCGTTGCCGACGCGCTGGGCATCTCGATCCTGGTGCCGCGCGTGACCGACGCATCGTTCGGGGCTGCGCTCATCGCCGGCGTCGGCGTCGGTGTTTTCCCGGACGAGATCACCGCAGCGCGGCAATGCGTGTCGGTCATCGCGCGCCACGAGCCCGATCCGGCACGCCGCCCGCTGTATGAGCAGATGTACGGCATCTATCACGATGCGGCGAAGCAATTGATCGACATCAACCACCGGCTTGCCGCCGTGGGGAGGGCCTGAAGCCATGTTGCGTGCATTCGGTTCGCCGCATCGTTACGTCCAGGGGCCCGGCGCCCTCGATCAGCTCGGCGAGCTGGCGGGCAGCTATGGGAAGCGGCCGCTGGTGATTGCCGACGGCGTCGTTCTGGCGTTGCTGCGCCAGCGCCTCGAAGCCAGCCTGGGCCCGCTCGCCGGCGCGAGCTGCTTCGCCGAGTTCGGCGGCGAATGCACCGCGGACGAGATCGCGCGCCTCGGCGCCGAAGCCAGGTCGGCCGATGCCGATGTGGTGATCGGTGTCGGCGGCGGCAAGGCGATCGACACCGCCAAGGGCGTGCGCATCGAACTCGGCCGGCCGCTGATCATCGTGCCGACCATCGCGTCGAACGACTCCCCCACCAGCCGGCTGGCGGTCGTCTACACGAAGGAGCACGTGCTGCACGAGGTGCGGGCGATGCCCGTCAACCCGGATGCCGTGCTGGTCGACACCGCGGTGATCATTCAGGCGCCGGAGCGGTTTTTCATTTCCGGCGTGGGCGACGCGCTGTCCAAGAAATTCGAGGCCGAGCAGTGCTTCGCCACGGGCGGCAACAATTTCTACAAGGCGCGCCCGCCCTACCTGGCGCTGACACTGGCGGATGCCTGCTACACGGCCATTCGCGCGCACGCCGAGCGCGCGCTCGCAGCGGTGCGGGCAAGGCAGCTCTGCGAGGACTTCGAGCGCACGGTAGAGGCAACCATCCTGCTCTCCGGGCTGGCATTCGAGAACGGCGGCCTGTCGATCGCCCATTCGCTGACCCGCGGCTTGTCCACCGTGCCCGAGCTCGCCCGGGCGCTGCACGGCGAGCAGGTTGCGTTCGGCCTGCTGGTGCAGCTGCTGCTCGAGGAGCGACCGGCGGCCTATGTCGCCGACCTGGTGGGCTTCTATGCGCGCATGGGACTGCCGCGCTCGCTCGCCGAGCTGGGCCATTCGGGTGATCGGCGGCAAGCTGCAGCGCAGATTGCGCGCTACACCTGGGAGCGCGCACCATACGTGCGCCAGCTGATCAAGCCGGTGGACGAGGCGCGGCTGGAGCGGGCCGTGCTCGCTGCCGATGCGCTGGGCGCCAAAGCAACGACGAAGTAGCAAGTGCAATTTGCGGCATGTTGAACATCAGCCTCAAGGCGCAGTGGCTTCAATGGTTGATTGCGGGTGCAGCTCTCGAACGATCTTGTCCAGGAGGAAAATCAAGATGAAACGCTTCGCGTCTCTGGTTATTGGCTCTTTCATGCTGTTGGGCATTGGCACGGCCGCGGCCGCTCCCATCCCGGTCAGAATCGGCAGCATCCAGTCCGAAACGTTCTACATGAACAAGTACATGGAGAAATTTCAGGCGATCGTCAATGAAAAGACGAACAACGCCTACGCGTTCAAGGTGTTCTACAGCAGCGTGCTCGGCGACGAGGGTGCGATGATGGAGCAGATGCAAGCCGGCACGCTCGAGATGCAATTCGGATACTCCGCGATATTGCCCAACTATGTGCGGGAGTTCGAAGCGATCGGGTTGCCGGGTGTGCTGACCAATTTCGACGACGTGCACACCATTCTGAACGGCAAGATCGGCGACGAACTCGCCGCGATGTTCCTGGCCAAGACCGGGGTACGGATCCTCTGGTTCGTGGACCAGGCCTACCGGAACATCTGGCTCAAGGACAAGACCGTCAACTCGATCGACGACTTGAAGAACATCAAGATCCGGTCGCCCAATTCTCCCCTGTACCTCAAGGTGCTGCGGACCATGGGCATGAACCCCACGCCGCTTCCCTTCAACGAGATCTACACGGCGGTTCAGACGGGCGTGGTCAGCGGGCACGAGCAGGAAGATCCGGGTGTCATTGCCATGAAGTTCTACGAAATCGAGAATCGTGCCGTCGTTTCCCATCACCTCTACCAGTCGGCGGTGTGGGAAGTAAGCGAAAAGTTCTTCCAGAAGCTTCCCGCGGAACATCAGCAGATCTTCAAGGATGCGGCGAAGGAGGCCGGAATCTGGTTCCGGCCCTTTACCGGTCATGACGCGGAAGTGGCCGCCCGCAAGACGCTGGAAGAGAAATACGGCTTCAAGACCACGGTTCTGGACCAGAAGGAGCTGGCCAAGCGGTTTCTTCCGATGGTCGACGAGTACGCAAAGGAAAGAGGCATCTTCGAGTTCGTGCAGAAGATCCGCAAGGACCTTGGCCGATAGCCACGCCGAACCCGGCATTTCGTTGCGGCCTACGCCGGAGATCGGCGCATCCGGCTGCTCCGCTCCGGCGTTGCAGCCTCGCTGCAGCGACGCCGGGGCTGCCGGCGAACTTCCGCATTCGGCTTGAATGTCGTCAGCACCTTCACGAATCGGGGCACAAGCATGAGAAAGATCAACCATATGCTGCTCAGCGAGTGGTTGATCGTGGTGTGCTTCACCCTCCTTGCGATGACGACGTTCCTGCAGGTCCTGTTTCGCTACGTCCTGAACTTCTCGCTTGCCTGGACCGAGGAGTTGTCCAGATACTGTTTCGTATGGCTGGTCTTCACGGGCATCGTCGTCAGCTTTGTGCGGGCGGAACACGCCACCGTCGACTTCCTGATGGATCGCTACAAGGGAAAACACAGGGTCTTCATGTTCACGCTGATCGACGTGCTCATCTACGTTCTCTTCGTGGTGCTGACCATAACCGGGGTCATGCTGATGAACCTGTCCGCCGGCCAGACGACATCCGGTCTCGGCATTCCGAAGATGGTCGTCTACGCCGCCCTGCCTTTTGGCAGTGCCTTGATGGTCATCGAGCTGACGATTCGGTTGTACCGGCGATTCAGCGGAAAGCTCAAGAGCTAGCGCAACCGTCGTTCCGGCTGTTGAGCAAGTCGCCCGGGCGCAGGGATTCGAACAGGGCAAACGCGCAAACGCCTCATCCCATTCGATCGGAGTAAATCAGGCCATGGAAGCGATTGTAATGTTCGCGCTGTTCTTCGTGCTCATTGCGATTGGCGTCCCGATAGGCTTTTCCATCGGCTTGTCGGCGCTGGCCGCGGTCCTGATGACCGATATCTCCTTGATCGTCTTTGCGCAGCGGGTCGTCAATGCCGCCGACAGCTTCGCGCTGCTCGCGATTCCCCTGTTCATCCTTTCCGGCGAATTGATGAACCGGGGCGGCCTGACGATTCGGCTGGTGAATTTCGCCCATTCGATCATCGGGCACATCCGCGGCGGTCTCGGGCAGACGTGCGTTCTTGCGAGCATGATTTTCGCGGGCGTGTCCGGGTCGGCTGTTGCCGATACCACCGCCATCGGCTCGGTGATGGTGCCGTCGATGATCGCCAAAGGATACGGGCGGCCCTTCGTGGCGGCCTTGCAGGCAGCGGCCGGCTCGCTGGGGCCGATCATTCCCCCGAGCATCCTGATGATTCTCTATGGATCGATGACGAACGTTTCGATCGGCGGGCTCTTTCTGGCGGGCTTTCTGCCGGGGGTATTGATCGGCCTGGCCTTCATGGTGGTCGTTTACGTCTACGCCAGTCCCCGTTTCCAGCCCGGAATCGCCAGGGAAAAACGGGTCGGTTTCGGTGCGGTCGTCAGGGAAGCGAAGATCGCGATTCCGGCGCTCGGCATGCCAATTATCATCGTGGGAGGGATCGCCGGCGGCGTTTTCACTCCGACGGAGGCGGGAACCGTCGCCACTGCCTACGCCTTTCTGGTGGGAAAATTCTATTACAAGGCGTTTACGTTCAAGGATATGCCGGAGATATTCATTTCTGCGGCATCGGTGACCGCCATGGTGATGTCCATCATTCTCTTTGCGTCGGTTTTCGGCTGGTTGCTGGCCTGGCAGAGCGTGCCGGAGGTGGTGGTCGGGATCATGACGTCGTTCACCACGAACGCGTACCTGTTCCTTGGCATCGTCATCGTGTTTCTGCTCATCCTCGGGACCGTCATGGAAGTGCTGGCGATGGCCACGATATTCGGTCCGCTGCTGAACATCATGGGAACGAAATACGGTTTCGACCCGGTGTATTTCGGCGTCATCATCCTCATCGTCATGCAGATCGGCGGGATAACGCCGCCGGTTGGAATCCTGCTGAACATCACCTGCGGTCTGGCTCGCGTCAAGACCGGGCCCTGCGTCCCGTATGTCTGCGTGTTCGTCTTCGTGATGATGCTGGTCATCGCGCTGATGATCGCCTACCCGCCGGTTGCCATGATGCTTCCCGACATGTTCCTGAAGAAATAGAGGGCGTTGGCGCATTCGGAACGGAAGGAAAGGCCGGCGCGTCCTGCGCGAATGCGGTGACGGCGATGGTTACACGGGCGGGCGCCGGGTCGAATCGCGCTGGACGATCTCGAAACCCATGTCGACGGCAGTGCAAGGAACGACCTCGCCGCGGATGCGTTGCAAGAGCATCCGTGCGGCGGTGGAGCCAATCGCATAGCGCTGCGTGCGCACCGTGGTGAGCGGCGGCACGAACTCCTGTGCGATATCGAGATCGTCGAAACCGGCGACGCCGATGTCCTCCGGTACACGCAGCCCGCGTCGTCCGGCCTCGAACATGGCGCCCGCCGCCAACATGTCGTGGGCAAGAAACACCACCTCGACGTCGGGGTTCGACGAAAGCATTTCACGGAACGCTCGAGCGCCGTGCGCGACGGTCAGCGTGGCCTCTGCGAACAGGCTGTCGCGCTGAACCAGGCGGAACTCGCGCAGGGCACGCAGATAGCCGGTTCGACGCGCCAGGGCGCGGTCATTGTTCTGCGTGGGAGTGGTGACGAGCCCGATGCGGCGATATCCACAGCCGGCAAGATGCCGCGTCATCGCGTAACCGGCTTCTTCATTCGAGTAACCGACCACCATATCGATCGGGTTGGAAAGCATGACGTTGGTTTCGACGACCGGCATCCCCGACTTCAACAGCAGCTGCCGGGTCCGCTTCTGGTGCAGGCCTCCGGTGAGGATGATGCCGTCGACGCGCTGTCCGAGGAAGGAAACCACGTGCTTCATTTCCGTGTCGAGAGAATCATCGGTGACACCCAGCAGCAGCTCGTAGCCTTCGCGGCCGAGCACGTCGGTCATGCCGCGGACCGAATCGGCGAAGATATTGCTGAAAAGCGACGGGATGACCAGCCCGACGGTGCGGGTCTGCGTCGATGCCAGATTGCCGGCGAGCCGGTTCGGAATGTAGCCCAGACGGTCGACCGCCGCCTGCACGGCCTTGCGGGTCGACAGGGCGACCACCTGCGGCTTGTTCAGCGTGCGGGATACGGTGATCGCCGAGACGCCGGCCAGACGCGCGACATCCTCGATAAGCACCGCGCCATGACCACGACGCCCGCGTGTGGCAGCTCCGCGCTTCATCCCCATCCCGACCGTGGTTCGTGTTGGCGTTGACTTGGAGAATAGCATCAGACCGGACGCGACTCCGGCCCTTCGAGCCCGTCGTTCCCGGCCAGGGGCCCGGCTCGGCAATCAGGGATGCGTATTGCGGCGAAGATGACCGGCATGCTGTTGAAGCGGCACCCGGGCCGCCTGCGGTGATGCGCCTCAAGCGCCGGCGAGCGTGAACAGCTCCTGCGGTTCGCGGATGCCGCGAAGCGCGTGGACGCCCACTGAGACCATGCCGCCGGCGCCGGCCATCGCCGCGTCGTGGAACGCGCTCGACATGAGCACCTTGCGCTGCAGCGGCCGGCACAGTCCTTCGATGCGGCTCGCCTCGTTCACCGCCGAACCGACGACGGTGAAATCGAGCCGCTCGCTCGAACCGATGTTGCCGTAGAGCACTTCGCCCAGGTGGAGGGCGACACCGAAATCCAGCGTCTGCTTCCCGGCGGCACGGCGCTCCGCATTGAAGCGCGGGAAGGTCTCCAGCAGTTGTTGCGCGGCCGTCACCGCATCGATGCACGCGGCGTGCCGATCGCGCAGCGACAAGTCGAAAGTCGCGAGGAAGCCGTCGCCGAGAAACTTGAGGATCTGGCCACCGTGATCCAGCACCGGGTGTGCCAACGCTTCGAGGTACGCATCCAGGATCTCGACCAGTTCCTCCGGCGTTACCCGGCTCGCGACGTCCGAGAAACCGCGCAGGTCGCACAGCCAGATCACCGCCTGGATCCTTTGCACCGAATGCCGGTCGATCTCGCCTGTAAGGACACGCTGGCCGGCATCGGCGCCGAGATAGGTTTCGAGCAGCGTGCGCGCGACATCGTAGGTCGAGCGCGATTTCACGGCGAGCGCGAAACAGGGCAGCACAGCGACCACCTGCCGGAGGTGAGTTTCGTCGAAACCTCCGGGCGCATCGGTCGCGCAGGAGAAGAATATCCCTTGCAGCTGGGCGGAGCGGCCGAGCGCTGCGGCGAAGCCTTCGGTGCGCAGCGTCGCGGCGTGCGCGCCGTCGAAGCGCACGAGCTGCGCGGCGTAGTCGGTCATGCCGGCGTCGCGCAGGTTGGCGAGCACGGGGAAATCAAAGCGGTCGCCCGTATCGAGCCGGCGGCGCAGCCGGACCTCGCCCGACTGCCGCAGGTGATGGATCGGGCTCTGCCGGTAGGCTTCACTCTCCTCGGCGCTGCGTTGGCGGGGAAACTCCTCGGTCACAAAGCTGCCGGGACGCCAGACGTAGCTGCGCGCCCCATGGCGCGGGTGCAGCGTCCCGATGGACATGTTGAAACGACGCGCGGGGAATCCGGCATCCACGATGCGGCGGCAGAATCCTTCGACCTGTTCGTCGAGCGGCACGCCCTGCAAACCGCGCTCCACCAGCCATTCGGCGACGCCCGTCAGGTCGAGGGGCGGCGCCGTATATTGAGCGTTCGCGTCTTGGGTCATGGTGGCAGCGATCTCCCGGTGCGGCATCGGCGCGTCCGCGGCGGCCTCGGCGCAACGACGATGTTCGTCGCCGCCGTGCGCGCCATTATGCCCATCTCGAACCGTTTTGCCGCGACACCTTGCCTCAGAGGCTGATGCGGGTCGATGCCCACGTGCCCTTTCCTGGTCGAGACGTCGCCGCCGCATGGGGACGCGGGAAAGGGGACAGACCCCGGTCAACATTGGGACACAGTTAGAATGAGGACATAGAATGAGGACATGGAATGGGGGCAGACCCCGATTGGAAATCCGGACAGACCACGGAGATTGCCATGACCCTTGCCGACACCA